>Ga0302293_10000181_pt1 | contig 36352 bp, 35 predicted proteins | sample III_Fen_N2_2_FD_198758 | JGI IMG/M metagenome (GOLD analysis project Ga0302293, IMG submission 198758) | Peat permafrost microbial communities from Stordalen Mire near Abisko, Sweden - III_Fen_N2_2 | ecosystem: Environmental > Terrestrial > Soil > Wetlands > Permafrost | place: Sweden: Abisko...
AAAATTGAATCTCTTGACGGATTTGAACTGACTGGAGGTGTTATTTTGGTTAATGGTGTTCAAGTAAATTAATTCGAAGGGATTTAAATTGATGAGAAAGACAATAGTTACTTAAGGAAGGATTCCCCATTAAGTCAGAAAATGAAAACGATAAGCGGTTTAATTTTTATCACAATAATACTCGCATCTTGCGTTTTTAAAAAAGATAAGATTAGAGTAAATGATTCTAAAAAAACGGACATTGTTTCTTATGAATCTATGTCCGATTCTAGTAAAGTATATGAAATTAGGCATTATAGCGATTCTGTCCAGCTTGATTCCTTATTTATCTACCAAAACAATCTACTAATACATAGATTTTATTGTAAACCCGAAGACTCTGAAATGGGTTATTTTACTGAAAAGTCAATTATAAACGTATCTGATTCAAAACTTCACTCATCAGAAGATTTAATTATGAATGATTCAGTTCTTTTCATACCAATTACAATGAGTTTTAATGATTGGATTAGAATTTTCACCTACGACATCAAGTCAAAAAAAGAAATATTTTTGAATCAAAATGGTAAAAACAATGACTTATGGTCAAAAGGTCCTGCGTATATAAATCAGAAAAAAAATAGACTTTTTATTTTAAAAGGACCAGATGCTGATGATGTAATTATAGGTGCCTACGATATAAAGAACACCCACTTTAAATTAGTCAAAACATTCAGGATAAGTCGGAAAGACTTTTCAGAAGAGCAGTTGATTAATTTTGTAGCTGAGAATTGAGTTTCAAATTAGTCGCCGCTAGATTAAAAGGTTTATGAAAAAAGTAGTTATCATATTAGTGGTTTTTTATTCGACATTCGTATTCGGTCAAAAACAAATGAGATTGGAAAATTGCATAAAATTCGAATCGAGTTTTTTGGCTAAAGATTCATCTCATGTATATTCCTTGAAAAGCATTTCAGAGTTGCAGATTGTAATTCATAGTCGGTTAAATGAAACTTTTGAAATTAATGATACTATAAATCGTGACTATATAGAAAGCGGAACAAAGAAAATGACGTTAGATCGTTTGTATGGTCTAATGCAACTTGATTATACTGGTTCTTACGATCTTATGGATTGTTATTTAGTTAAGAGTTCGACTCATTCTTACTGTATTTTGTCTTTTGTTGATTTGTTCATTTTTGGTACCAACCAACAAGTGTTTTTTGTTGTTATGAAACAAATAGGAGACAACTGGGAATATTATAGCAGTTATGAAAATGAACATGATAGATCTACAACGGGGGTGAAAATCCGAAAAGTAAAAAATGGAGAGATCAAATTAAAAGGGAAATATCTTAAGCAGATTACTCTTCCTTAAATTTAGTCCTGTTATCACAGGTTTACAATAATGAACGAACAAAATTAACTACTGTATTCACCACAGGTGCTTTAATAGTACGTAAGTTTCCATTTTGAGTCCAAGGAACCCATTGTTCCAATACAATCGGATGGGTTGGTTGAAATTCATCTTGTATCATTCTAAAAGTTGAACCATCACGGTTTATGGAACGGGTACAGCAAATAATTGTGTGAACTCCTTTAGCAATATGATCTTCTAATTTCGCTCTTAACTGATAATCATCTCCAGCGCTAATGATTCCGACAAGAATGCCATTAGGAAGCGTTAGAATCGCTTCAAAATCGATCACGGTGTTATTTTGAGTAAATCTTAAACTATCTGTTTGAACGATTCGACCATTAAAAGTGTGTTCTTGATTACAAATTGGAAGTAAGCCCTGATAAATGAAACCACAGGTTGTTGTCTTTCCTGCATCAATAGTTCCTCTAAGTACAATTATATCTGCCATGAATAATGATTTTAGATTAGGGTAAAAGTAGCCAATATCTCGGAAATAGGGCGCTTCAGACTAGCGGTTCGATAATAGGTCAAAAAAAAGCAGTCCGAAAAAATAGAATTATCGAACCGCTTTTTAACCACGTAACCTTTTGAAAAACAAAGGATTATAAAAGAAAAAAGCGTGACAAAATTGCTTTGTCACGCTATGGCTCTTCCTCTTGGGCTCGAACCAAGGACCCTCTGATTAACAGTCAGATGCTCTAACCAACTGAGCTAAGGAAGAATCTAATTTGGTTGTGCTAACTTTTGTAGTTAGACGGGTGCAAATATAAACAAAGAATTTAAATTCAAAAACGTTCGATTAAAAAAAGCGTGCTATTTTTTGAGATTCGACGGTAGTTTGCTGAGGACCAAGACCTAAAAATCTTCTTCCGAAAGCGTAAAATCGTCTAAACCGGCGTCGCAACCCTCGTCATCGCAGCTCAATTCATTGTCGTCTACCATGTCAAACGGCATTTCACCGTCGCATTTTGCCGGACGCAGAATGTTTGTTTTCGATACGTTGAGTCTGATTTCGGAGCGGGTAGTGCCGTCTTCCTGTAAAAATGATTTGGAGAAAGGTGTTCCGAGCAATTCAACCAATGCACCTTTTTTCAAAAAATCGAGGATGCGCATGTTGGCGCCTTCTTTTTTCCAGATGGTACAGTTGACCCACGTGGTTTTGGTGCGGGCTTCACCGGTGCGTTTGTCGCGCCAGTTTTTGTTGTGCGCCACAGGAAAATTAATCGCAATCACTCCACGATCCATGCGTTTTACAACGGCATCTTTTCCAATATTTCCAATTAAACGGGTTTCAAAAACGGTAGCCATACTTCAAGTACATTGGTCTGCTGTTGGAGGTCCAACCTGTAACAAAGTTAATATAAAAACCTGATTTCGAATAACGCATTGATTTAGAACGCTTGTCAATAGCATGATTCGAGCAAAGGTAATGCCGTTAAAACGTGCTTTTTAAGGAAAGTTACGTCTTCTTTTTCACAATTACGATGGCATCGGGGAATCCCTTTTCACGCACCTCATCTTTGTAGTTTTCAGCGTCTTCCTTACTCGTAAATGAACCTACCACATAACGATACTTGTAACCGGTTTCGGCAATTTTCTCACGAACCACCGTTTTGTCGAGCTTTTTGAAAGAGTTCGCTGTAGTTTCAATGGGCTCTTTCGAACTCATGATTTGCACGGTAAATGTTGTGCCTGTGGAAGCAGAAGAGGTTTCTGAAGTAGCAGCAGTGGTTGTGCTTGTTTTGGTAAACTGAATGGCAGGATGCTCTTCCTGTAAAAAGGTGCGCATGCCGCGGAACAAGGCCGAAGCTAAAATATCCTGACCGTAAGTTGTATTGAGGTAATTAGCTTCGTTTTCGTTGGTAAGGAAGCCGCATTCTACCAAAACACTGGTCATTTCGGTGAATTTTAAGACTTGTAATGTGTGTTCACGATCGTCGGTATCTTTTACACCGCGTGATTTTCGACCTGCTTTTCCACCGAATTCCTTTTCGAATTCTTTAGCCAGTTTCACTGATTTGCGCGATGACATGGAATGTACGTGCGATTCGGTACCGTGAATTCCCGTATTGGGACTTCCATTGCAGTGAATGCTGATGAAATAATCCACTTTTTTGGAATTGGCCATTTCCACTCGATCGTCCAATGATGGATACGTATCGTCGGTGCGGGTATAAAGAACCGTTACGTTGGAAAGCTTCTCTTCTAGGTAAGAGCCGAATTTTTTGGCAATGATGAGGTTGAGCTCTTTTTCGGATTTGTGGGAACTATTGAGCGACTCGTGTCCGGGATCGGAACCGCCATGTCCGGGGTCAATTAGGATCGTAATGGTTTGACCTTGGGCCGACCAACCGAGTATCAATAAGAGTAGCACAATGCTTAATCGCAACATAGCACCAAAAATACAGTTGTTCTTTTTTAAAATGAACCGACCGGAAAAAGGTTACTAAAGGTTGGGTGTTAATTGTGGGTTAATTTACTGTTGAATTCACCACAAAGACACAAAGCTTTCGCCGAAGCTTCAGCGAAGGAGCAAAGTTTTTTTGGAAGGATAGACGTGTTAAGGTCACAAAGGGTTCTACCTAATTCTCTTTGTGTTCTTTTAACACGTCAAACTTGTCTTTCCCCTTTGTGTCTTTGTGGTAAAAAAGCAACTCCGCTTCCGAAAACGCTAATACCTTTCTAAATCCCTTTGTGCTCTTTTAACACTTCAAACTTGTCTTTTTTCTTTGTGTCTTTGTGGTTTAATCGATCACTTCTGAACCACAAAAGATTTTACCTCACTTCCACCATTGGAATGGATGGTGATGAAATAGGTTCCTTCAGACAATTCATCTACTGCAATTTCGGTCGTCATTTGGTTCACCTGAACTGATTTAATGAAGCATCCAACACCATCATGAATAACAATAGCAGATATTGATTGAGACGGATGCTGAACCGTTAATCGATCACTTGCCGGATTCGGGAATACCAATGTACCTGAAAGCGCATTTTCGTCGATTCCTGCCGCTGAACAATCCTGAACTACGACTTGTAATGTTACTCCAAGGTTCTGATTGTAATCCGGACATACAGTCGGAGCTCCCGAAACGTTATAATTACCCGATGTTGTCACTTCCAGCACATTGTTGGTTTGGTTCGGAATCGGACTTCCATTGTTCGTCCAAACAATGTTGGTGGTATACGGTTGCATCAATTCAAAGTAAAGTGTATCTCCCTCGCAAAGAATAGATTCACCGTTTTGACCAATGGTAAAATCACCGCTTGTCAATACTGTAGGGGGAAGAAAAGCCCATCCGTCAACAAAAAACTCAGGCGACATTTCCGTTACCGCACCATCCGTTACCTCCACAATCAGATAAGATGCCGAATAATTGTAAGCATCCATCAGCAAACTTTGTGAAGTAGCTCCCGGAATAAGTACCGTATCAACTGAACCGTAATAACGTTGATACCATTGGTATCCCTGAAAAACTTGAGTAGCGACCGTTCCGGTACTTTCCGGACACAACATATCGTCGCCACTAATTGTTGGGTTTAGTCCCTGTGCACCAACAGGCAACGCTCCCAAAAGCAAGGCAGAAAATCCTGCCAATTGTACTATTCTTTTCATAAACTACTCATTGTTTTTAAGGGTGATGCTTCTCGAAAAAGAAGCGTTGCGTAGTTGTTGAGAAATAAGATTGAATTTGAAAGCTTTGAATAAGAAGGTTCTTTTGGGGGAGTCTGTTGTTTTAAATTATTGTATATCAGATAGATAGTAATATTGCAATATTGATTTTTTGACTCAAAAACCCACAAAACATTGATTATGAGATTTTTATATGTTTTTCACTTACTTATATTTAATAAATTCTTGTTGATTTTTGCTTATTATTAGTTTGTATTACCATTTTATATAATTGATAACCAGATATATAGTAATATTGCAATAACTTGTCCCAATAACAAGTTGCTTTTCGTAGCAGAGTGTATCGGGATTGATTTTTTAGCTCAACTCCATTTTTTGCATTCCATATGTCATTTCAGATTGCATCCTAGTCTCAAAAAACCGACTTTTGTTACGCATGAAACAAGTAACGATTGCTCTGGTAGAATTTGGTGGTTCGCACGATGAATGTATCCTCACACAGTTGGAGGCGTTGCAGTCGGTGAATGCAACCGTTATTTTGGTGACCAACGAGCAATTGTACAACCGCAATCCTCATTGGCACGCGTTGGTTCATACCGTTTATTTTATCGAACCAACCGGAAAAGCGCTGAAAGATGTAGGATTGATGCGTCGTTTGGTGAAATTCCTTAAACAAAACACTATTTCCAAAGTGGTGTTCAATACCGCTCAGGGTGGACATGTGCGTAACCTCTCGTTTTTGTTGCCAAAATCCATTCAAGCCTACGGAATCATTCATACCATTCGAAAATTTCAAGGAAGTTTTACGCAGAAAATCATTCACCGGAAAATCAAGCGGTACTTGGTACTCAGCGATGATTTACTAAAGCATGTACAGATTCCTAACGGGATTTCGGTGGAGAGTTTTTATCCGGTTTCTTTCCCGAATTTCGATCAATCGATTGAAAAACTGGCAGGGGAGCAGTGGATTACCATCACAGGCGGAGTTGAAAACAGGCGAAAAGACCTTGATGCAGTCATCGGTTTTATTCAGGTTTCCGACCCCGGTGTACGTTTTGTGTTTTTGGGAAAAACAGATCCTAATCATCCGGATGCGAAAGCTTTTTTACAGGCCATTGAAACCCAAGGTTTGACAGATAGAGTGCGTTATTTTACCGATTTTGTGGATCATGCTACATTCGATGCTTACTTGCAGCAAACCGATTTCTTGTTGCCGTTGATTCACCCGAATACACCAAGCGCCAACGAATACATCAATCACCAAATTTCCGGAGCGTTTACCATCGCTTTCGGATATAAAATTCCTTTACTGATTCACGAAGCGTATCGCAACGAACACGATTTAACGATCAGTGCCGCTTTTTATCACCCTTCTCAGTTCAGCGAAGGGCTACAAACCGCGTTTTCCTTGCATGAGCACCTTCACCTGCAAATCGAACAAGAAGAAAAATGGACGAAACCGTTTCAATACCGTAACTATTTACTTTTTTTGGAGGTTGATGCTAAGGGTTAGAATTTTACGACTAAGACACCAGAGTTTTTAAGTTCAATGAGTTTATCAGTTCGAACTCAATAAACTTAAAAACTCACGAACTTATTTCCACTGTTTCTTCCTTGTGGTTTTTCATTTTATCAGTATTTTCAAAAATCGATTTAAACACTACTATGGAATTTGGAAAAGTCGCTCCGTCCTTACTTGAAACCATTGATTTCACACTTCCGCCAAACGGTTGGTTTACGCAGCAATTGCTTACAGGCCAGCGCTCTTCTGCATTAAAGGTGTATGTTGGCAGCACTGTTTGGATACTCGACGCATGGAAAGGGGGTATTTATCCGCCAAACGTGCAGCAAAAAGACATGCTTTCGCATTATGGTCAACATTTCAACACGATAGAACTCAACGCCACCCATTACAAAGTGTATCCCGAAGCTAGCATTCGCAAATGGGCAGAAAAAGTACCTGATGAAGACTTTCGTTTTTGCCCCAAAATCACCCAAAGTATTAGCCATTACAGTGATTTATCCAGCGAACGAGCGCGCCAACTCACCGATGGCTTTCTGAGCGGAATTCTGGCTTTTGAGAAACAATTAGGACCGGTTTTCCTGCAATTGAGTGACAGATACAGCCCCGAACGCGGATTACAACTCTTGCATTACCTCGAGCAGTGGCCTACCGATGTACCGCTTTTTGTGGAAGTCCGCCACAAGAAATGGTTCAGCGACGCACAAAACCGCGAATGGCTCTTTGGTCACTTGCATCGTTTGGGAATTGGTGCCGTGATGACCGATACAGCAGGTCGGCGTGATTGTGTGCACATGGAATTGACGCAACCCAAAACCATGATTCGTTTTGTGGGCAATGGCAGGCATTCTACGGATTATTCGCGCATCGACGAATGGGTTGATCGCATCAATCAATGGATCGAAAACGGCTTGGAGGAACTGTACTTTTTCATGCATCAGCCACACGAACAATATTCTCCTGAAATGTCGGCGTATTTTATTGAAAAGCTGAATGAAACAGCTGGTTTAGACCTCAAACCACCACGATTCATTGCGAGTCAACCTGCCTTGTTCGATTGAATCCAGGTTAGCATAAAATAGTTGCTTTACGGAAATAACGAATAATGTATCTTTGTATGCATCGAAAAACGCAACAATGAAACGCATTCAAAACTTTATCAACGGCGAATATTGTGATCCGCAAGCTGGAAATTACATCGATAATGTAGAACCGGCTACAGGTGAAGTCTATTGCCTTATTCCGGATTCTACCGAGGCGGATGTGGCTACTGCTGTTGCCGCTGCTGAAAAAGCCTTTCCTATTTGGTCGGGTATGACAGGTGAAGAGCGTGGAGCTATTTTGATGCGCATCAGCTTGGGAATTGAAAAACGCATGGATGAATTTGTTGCGGCTGAATCGCGCGACAATGGAAAACCCTTGAGCTTGGCTTCGCATGTAGACATTCCACGGGCGGTTTCAAACTTTCATTTCTTTGCTACCGCTGCCGAACACGTTGCCTCCGAATCGCATTACATGGAAGGCGTTGGTGTAAACTACACTACCCGCAAACCAATTGGGATTGTGGGCTGTATTTCGCCATGGAACCTGCCGTTGTATTTATTCTCCTGGAAAATTGCTCCGGCCCTTGCGTCAGGAAATTGTGTGATTGCCAAACCTTCCGAAATTACGCCGTATACTGCTTATTTGCTGGGCGAAGTGATCAAAGAATCGGGGATGCCGGCTGGTGTATTGAATATCATTCACGGAACGGGTCAATATGCAGGCGATGCGATTGTAAAACATCCGAAAATCAAAGCTATTTCCTTTACCGGAGGAACCAAAACCGGAGAATACATTGCCCGCACAGCAGCTCCGATGTTCAAGAAATTGTCGTTGGAATTGGGTGGTAAAAACCCGAATATCATCTTCGCCGATTGCGATTTTGATGAAATGATCAAAACTACCGTGCGTTCATCGTTTGCCAACCAAGGACAAATTTGCCTCTGTGGATCGCGCATTTTTGTGGAACGAGCTATTTACGACAGATTCAAAACGGCTTTTGTAGACCGCGTTTCTAAACTAACGGTTTCTCATCCAACTGATCCGAACGCCAAAATGGGCGCTGTGGTTTCAGAACCGCACATGGAAAAAGTGTTAGGATACATTCAATTGGCGAAAGAAGAGGGCGGAACCGTTCTAACCGGTGGAAGCCGTGTGCTGTTGGAAGCTCCTTACGATAAAGGATTTTACATCGCTCCAACGGTGATTGAAGGCTTGGCGTATGATTGCCGCACCAACCAGGAAGAAATCTTCGGGCCGGTGGTGACCATCACACCGTTTGATACGGAAGAAGAAGCGTTGATGATGGCCAACTCTACAGTTTACGGACTCAGCGCAACTGTTTGGACCTCCGACCTTAAACGTGCGCATCGCGTTGCCGACAACGTTCAAGCGGGAATTGTTTGGCTCAATTGCTGGCTTGTGCGCGATTTGCGTACACCTTTTGGAGGAGTAAAAGCATCAGGTGTTGGTCGTGAAGGTGGTTGGGAAGCCATGCGCTTTTTCACCGAAGCGAAGAATGTGTTGGTTGTTTATTGATTCCATAGTTTAGGCGTTTGTTCTTTTTAGAAGAAAGAACTTTGTTTATACCTATTTTCTCGGTTGGCATTAAGTTACGATCGTAAGAGAACTAGGTGAAGTTTAGCGTGATCGTCCGCCTGAGGCGGATGAGCTCAACCATCGGATTCTTTTGTAAAAGAATTCGTTAATGGTGTTTGCGAGTTGGGTTGAGATAGCTTAACAAGCCGTGGTTCTCAAGATCGGGACTTACAGCCTTGATTTTTTGCCTACTTTTTCATCAAGGAAAAAGTAGAGAATAGCCTATCCTACATGAAACACATACCCTTTCCCTTTCAGCGTAATAATCTCAATCTTTGGATCGTTTTGTAAATACGTTCGCAATTTCCGAATGTATACATCCAAGGTTCGTGAATTGAAAAACGAATCATCGCCCCAAACGGCCAGTAGCAGCTCTTTTCGATCAGTTGGTTGATTGAGGTTAGTTGTCAAGAGCGAAAGCACTTGTGTTTCTCGGTATGAAAGTTTGATGTGCTCTTCACCGTATTTCAGTTCAAGTCGATCGGGAGAAAAGATGTACGATCCCAGCTGAACAGATTGTGCAATTGCCGGTTGAACGGGAGTGTTAATCCTCAAACGCAACTGGTTTTGAATGCGCACGATCAATTCTTCTATACTAAAGGGTTTTCGCACGTAGTCGGTGGCACCTACTTCAAATCCGGTCAATACATCTTCGGTAAATGACTTGGCAGTCAAGAAAATGATCGGAATTTCGGGTTTACGTACCTTAATAATCCTGCCCAAAGCAAATCCGTCGATGTTGGGAAGCATCACGTCCAATACGCAAATATCGGGTTCAAACCGATCGAATGCTTGTACCACCAACGCTCCGTCTTTCACTAATTGCACTTCAAACCCTTGATGCTCGAGCGTTTCTTTCACTACTTTCGACAAAAACGGCTCGTCTTCTACATACAGAATCTTGTGTTTCATAGCCGGTCGGTTGGAAAAGTAAGTTGAAAAAGGCATCCGCCGGATGGTAAATTGGAAACTCGAATGTCACCGTTATGTTGTAGCATAATCTGTTTGCAATAACTCAATCCAAGTCCGTAACCTTTTACGTTGTGCGTATTTCCGGTTGGAACTCTGAAAAATTGCGTAAACAATTGGTCAAAATAAGCTTCATCTATTCCCGGTCCGTTGTCTGCTACTTCAATTAGAACGTTGTTCGGCAGTTGCTGAATTCGTACTTCAATTACCGGATCAGGAACAGCGTAGTTCAAGGCATTTTCAAGCAGGTTTCCGATCACACCTTGAATGTGTATTGGGTCCAGTTGCAGGAATAGTTGTGTATCAGGTTTCAGAAAGATGACCTTTGCATTGGTTTCATCGATTTTCCATTGTTGGTTGCGAATTACTTGTTCTATCAGCGCAACTACATCCGTACGTTCACAGTTCAGGAAATTCTTTTTCAAATCCAGTTGACCGTTTATTAGGACTTGATGCACGAGTTTATCCAAACGGGTTACCTCCAGCGACATCAGTTGCAGGTATTCATCCATCACCTTCGGATCACTTTTTCGGTTGTAATTCTGCAGTGCTTCCAAAGCCACACGAACGGTACTCACAGGGGTTTTCAGCTCGTGCGAAATATTGTTGATGAAATGGGTTCTCAATTCGTTGATTTGCACCTGTTTTCGGTAACTGCGATACGCAAGGGTAAACGCTCCGGCTGTTAAACTCAGCAAAATGAACGCGAACAAAAATTGAGGAAACAAGGTCGAAAAAACGTAGTAATTGCGGTTAGTCAATTCTATACCAATCGCTTTTCCAATCACTGTGTGGCCCGTATAAACAATCGATTTTGGAAGAGCTGTTTTTCCAATCAACGAATCGGGCGTAAAATAGAATCTGTATTCCAAACCGTTGTGTTGCCAGTTAGTGGCCAAAAGCCGTTTGAAGAGCGTGGTATCAAGCGTGTTTTTGTTGAAGGAATAACAAGCACTGGTGCTCATCTGTTTCACTACAAGACTCACTCCTTGCGTTAATAAATCTTTGCGCGATTGAGAGATCTTTTTCTCTGTTTTTTGAGAACTCACCCTAACAATTGTGGAAGTATCGTTCACTCCGGGCTCTTTTTTTAAAGGTTCGGTATCTATCTCTTCATTCGTTACCTGAACATCAATATGAGTTTCCGATTTTACGCTACTGCGGGTAATGAGTTTGCCGGGAGTTTGGTTTTTCTGTTCATCCACCGGACCGGTTAAATTCTCAATGGTTACAGTTGAAAAATCATTCCCTATATACTGTGAAACCAAGCTATCAAGCAATTGATCGCCTGTTTTACTCATATCTGCTTTCACGTTTTTTTGAATGGTTGCATCCAACGAACGGTATTGTGTAAATAGCCATTGAGTGACAAACGCGGTTAATAACAACCCACTCACTGTCATCAACACCGGAATCCATAACCGTACATTCAGTCGTTGCTTCATGAAGTAAAACTAGTGCATTATCCAATTGCGGCCGAAAGTGATTAACCATTATTAACCTTAACGTGAGTTTGGGATTAGAGTCTGTTTTACGTTTGATTCATCTATTTCTCCGGTTGAGTGACCTTTTTGAATCGTTCGAAACTTGTGATATCTGCAAATCAATAGTTTTAAGCGAATTAACTAATACATCGAATATGAGTACAACTATTCATTTTTTTTCAGGAATAGCCAGATTGAGTGCAATTGCCCTTCTTCCTGTTTCGCTTACCTATGCGCAATCCGAGTTGCATCCACAAGCTGGAGATCACATCACTTATTTCCCCATTAATCTTACTTTGGCCGACACCGGAGTTGTTGTTAATATGGCAACGTGGGATTTTTCAGGAACCGTTTACGAACCGAATGATTCGCTCAGTTACACAATTCGTGTTCTCACGGCAGGTGAATCTGCTGCGGTTCCGGAGGCAACCATTGCAGAAGACTGTTCGGATGGTTCTAAACACCTTTACAGAGACAGTATCACGTATCTTAAAGAATACCAATACGTCAATCCGGCGGGAACAATTAGTACGTTTGTTGAACCTGCAACTTCATTTACGTTCCCGATTCAACTGGGCGACGCCATTAATACAACTGCCGAGTATACATATTTTGGAGGTACACAGTTTGATGTATTTATTACAAACGAAACGTTTGTAAGAAGTTCGGGGACTCTGATTACACCACTTGAAACGTTTAACAACGTACAATTGATCACCGCTCATTATATTCAAGATTATTACATCGATGATACCACATTGTATACAACTGTACATAAAATTGAAACCAAATGGGTTTCGGAAAGTGAAAATGCAGTCCTCCTTTCAATGATGTGGAATGATTTAAATAACCTAACAACTTCCCGTTTTCGAAGCGATGTTTCTTCATTAAGTCTTGCTGAAAAACGCTTGAGTGATATCCTTGTTTACCCCAATCCTGCCACAACTTCAGTGCAATTGAGTGAATCGGTTGAAAGCTATTGGTTGATTGACAATGCAGGCAGAACGGTTCTTACAGGAAAAGGATCAATCATCGATCTCAATGGTATCGCTAACGGAAATTATAGACTGCAATTTGAACAAGATGGAGTCTTATTGAATCGATCGTTGCAAGTAAATAAATAAGGGTTTTTCTATTTGATAGAATGAGCAGGGATGATTCCTAGAAAAACTTACTTCTTCGGATCAACCGATTGACAGGAAACTGAATGCTTCCGTACACACCACGCTGTTTCAGTGAATCAACCTGAAAGGCAACCGGTGTTCCTTTGTAATTCCATAACCCGCTGCAATTGCTGCCCGTATTCACTTTGGGTGAACGCCCCGAAGAATAAGCACTAATAGTAGCGGGTTTGATGTTTAAGGTAAGTGGTGGAGAAAACAAGAAACGGTATTTATTACCCTGTTTATTGATAATGCCTTTTGAAAACAATCCGCTCACCAGGTTTTTCGATTGATCGTTGACCGAAATCATCACGGCAAATCCGGGAATGGGAACCAAACGGGTGGTTCTTATTTCTGTCATTTCAAATTCTTCATTGTAGCCGGTTTCTACCACTTCTTCTTCTACCATCTGAGTTCCGCCTTGCTGGAAACACAAATCGCCGTCCCAAGCTGCAAAAAACGCATCGGTTGGGAAACTTACTTTACGCCCCATCTCGGCAATCCATAGATAAAGCGGATGTTTTTTGTCTTTGCGGAACTCTGAAATATCGAGGTGCAAATCGAGCATACGTGTTGTAGTAGCCGTTGATTCGAAAGCACTACCACTTTCTTTCATTTTCAGCTTGTGGTTTTTGCTGGTTTTGATGTAGGTTTTTAATTTGAATGAAAGCGAGTCACTGTCGTGGGCAAAAAGACCGTATTCAACCCCGTATTTCTTCAATTTTTTGTCGTTGCTGAATACCACCAATTTATCGTCTCTGAAAGTTTTTAGCGATTGAAATTTTTTCCACGAATCACCCATTTCCCCATGTTTGGCATTGATACAGCGTGAAAGTCGGGCTTTTATTTTGGTTCCATGATACACCATCAGGTAGGTTTTGTCATAGAAAATATAGAGGTTTTGTTTCGGTAAAAAACGCACTTTTCGCTGCAAAATGGTGGTGTCGGTGACAGGAACAAATTGCTCTAGTTTGATCAACCCGTTTTGAATGCGTGAACTATCAATGACGGATAAAAAAGTACCCCATTCACCCGAACGATCGGCAAAGAAAAAACTTTGTTTCTGCACATCCAACCCGAAATTCTTCGCTTGACTGAGCAAAAAATCGGCTGAAGCCAAATCGCGAAACGGAATTTTGTGGTAAAACAGCATCGGACTCGACTCGCGGGCCACATCCAAGAGGTAAAACCGACCTAAAATCTCACTTTCCGGCAAACGATCCATCAAGGAAGGTTTGGGTTCAGGTGCAAACAAGCGCGGACGAATAAACAGAAATAGCCCTAAGCCTGCACACAAGAGTGCAATCAAGAAGATTTTATTTCCGATTCCTTCGGTCCGTAACGTGCGCATTATTTAGATAAAATGTAGGCAGAGTTTACCAAGTCCAACAAGTATTTCCCGGCGTTATCGTAAGTTCCTTCAAAGGTATAAGTAACTTCGTAAATCGTTTTCTGGCGAGTTGTTTTAGAAGATGTCAATTCCAAAACGCCCGATTTTCCACGCATCGATTCCAATATTTCGTTTTGTTCGGATGAGAACATTTCTTTCGGCAAACGATCCAATACTTCTCCCCAATTCAGGAAAGCATACATGGAACCGCTGCTTTTGGCTTTACGCGCTTCGCGGGCAGAAAGTGAATTTCCTCCGTAGCCGTTCGAATGGTTTTTAGCCAAATCTTCGTCGTTGGTGAAAATGAACAACCCGTTTTTGTTGATGATGTAAAGCGGCAAAGAGTTCAAAACAGCGTCTTCAACCACCCAATAATTACCCATGTTTTTGAACTGTGAGGTCAATCGTGCCATGTGACCCAAGATTTTATTCGGGATATCGGCGCGTTCGGTAGAGAAACCAAGGGTGAAAATCGGCATGTCTTCTTCGCTTTCCACTTCGCGTTCTCCGTATTCGAAGGTTTGTTCATCGTAGAAAAACTCGATACGAGTCGTTTTTACTCGTTTCACACCATTGAACGTTCCGAACATACTTCCTTTGTAGGTGCTGAAAACGGCATCGGTGTTGATGAATTCGTTCATGAGCTCGGCCACCAAAACGTTTTGCAAAATGCGTGGATTTTTTTCCTGCTGCAAAATCGGAATGATAATGTCGTAAGCGCGCTCATACCCTTTGTTCAAATCGATGTTATAGGTGAAGAATCCTGAATTTGATTTCGGGATGTATTTCAACACTTGTTTATCGAATTTGGCACCGTTGAGTTCTTGGTAAATGGACCCCAATGCTTCACCGTAGTTGGCTTCCACTTTCATATCGATGCTGGTTTCATTGAGCATGATATCACCGAGCATTACGTTGCCTACATACAATTCTTCCATGTCTTGCAACAATTCCGGAAACATGCTGTGCATTGACCACAAACCGTTGGTGTTTCTGAAGTTGCGTGAATTATCCAAGTAAAAAATACCGTCGGAAGGGTGTGCCACTTGTCGGGCGAAATTGGCGTCAGTTTGTTTGAGATTGATGTTTTGGGTGAAAATTTCTTCGCAAATAAGCAATAGTTGCTGTTGAGAAAGCTCCATTTCGAGGCTGTCGCGCAATTCGTAGTAGTTCTTTGTAAGGTCGTCAACATCTGATGCTTCCGGAGTTTCATCGGTTTCGCCTACAATCACTTCTTCGATTTCTTCACCGTCTTGTCCTTCAATTTCCATTTCTTCGATGTCATCTGAAAAACCTTCGTCATCAATGTTTTCTTCATCGTCGTAATAACCGTTGTAGTAGTTGTTCCAAGGCATTTCATAACCACGTGCATACCAGATGGAATCAGCCATTTCAGACAAACGTTCCTGATCGGTGTCAACACGAATCAACAAGCCTACATTGCCTTTGATCATCAAGTGATTGAAGTAGTTGTTGTAATATTCTACTCCGGAAATAGCGCCTTCTATGCGATCGAAATCGTCGAAAACACGAAACAATTGATTCTTATCGGTAATGCCGAATGTAAAGCCCGAAATTTCGAATTCGTTGTTCTTTCCGTAGAAGATATTCATCTTTTGTTTGAAGTCAATTCCCGAATCTTTGAGCGTTTTTCCTTGGGTAGAACCGTCGAATAATTCCGATTGCAATTCGGCCATGAAGTCATACGAGACCAACTCATCCATCGATACCTTTTGCAGGATAGATATGTTGTTCAAACTGAACACGGTAACGGCGTCTTTTGGGATGATATCTTCAGATAACTGCCCGAAACCGTGGATGAAACAGGCAAGGAAAATTGCCAAACTTGTGGACTTCATAAAACTGTTGTTATTACACTATTACGAATGTAAAACCAATTTTCGAACTACCGCTGTGTTTTAGGCTATCAACAGATATTTGGTTGATAACTTGTGTTAAATTTTACCACTTGGGAAGCTTGTCCTGAAATTATCTAACCGAAATTGAGAAAAAGGCGCGTTCAAAAAGAAAAACAACTACTTTTGCCTCAATATGTTTAAAAACAAACAAATCAGCACGTATTATCGTTATCTGTTCCCTCGGATCGGATAAGTGCTGTATGTATATACGTAATCGTAACCCGGTCCAACTTTTTTGGATCGGGTTTTTTATTTAATACCGTTTAGAAATGAAACAACACATGAACGCCTACACGGCACAAGATCAACTGGTTTGGAAAACCTTGTTTGAACGTCAGTTTGCCAACCTACAAGGAAAAGTAAGTGGTGCGTATTTAGATGCGTTGCACGAAATGAGTAGCGTTATGAACGCGCAGAAAATTCCCGACTTCGCAGAAATAGACGAATGGTTTTCTTCGCGAACCGGCTGGAAAATGGAAGTGGTGCCCGGATTGATTCCGGTAGATGAGTTTTTTCGTTTGCTGGCTGAAAAACGCTTTTGTTCATCGACCTGGTTGAGAAGCATGGATCAGTTGGATTACTTGGAAGAACCTGATATGTTTCACGATACGTTCGGACATGTTCCGTTGCTGGCAAACCCGGTATTTTCCGATTTTATGCAAACCTTCGGTGAATTGGGCTGTCAGGTGTTGGATGAACCCGAGAAACTCGCGGCACTGCAACGATTGTACTGGTTTACCATTGAGTTTGGAATGATCGCTGGTAAGCAACCCCTGATTTACGGTGCTGGGATTATTTCTTCGTTCGGGGAAACAAACCGCGCTGTGAGCAATGACGTGGAACACAAACCGTTTGTAATGGAGGAAGTACTCGAAATGCCTTTCCGGACCGATGTGGTGCAAGAACACTATGTTTGTATTGCGCACTTGGAGCAATTATTCGAATCAATTCAACAATTAACGGAACAATGGACAACAGTACTTGGGAATTAACCGAAAAAGGACTCTTTCGCTCGTTGCGATTTGAGAGTTTCACAAAATTGACAGGATTTCTAGCTCAATTGGGGCCTGTAGCTGATGCACTCGACCATCATCCGGATTGTGTGATCCGAAAAGCGGTGATATTGGATGTGCATTTGATGACCCACGACCAAAAAAGGGTAACGGAGAAGGATTACAACCTGGCAAGGGAAATCGACAGATTCTATTTGTTAACCACATCCTCCTGAGGCGGAGGCGGTAGAACACATAAGGAAACATAGTTTTTTACGTGCTGACTAAAATTTCAACGCGAAGACGCAGAGTTCGCAAAGGATCGGCGTGTTATTTTGATTGAATTCCCCAACCTTTTCAGTTCTTTATAGAATCAACTTTGCGCTCTTCGCGTCTCTGCGTTGATTCTATTACTCTGCGGTTACGGGTTCTCGAGCGTCACCGTGTTTTTGAGCAACGTTGGGTTCTGCGCTACCGCATACGTAGATGCTTTCACCATAACCGCTGTTTTGGTCGGTGAAATCTGTGCGCTGGCGTTGTCACATTTGGCAACCGGCTTGTCAAAGCGTGAAACAGTGATGTATTTACCGTTTTTGAGTAGTTCCTGATCCTCGGGTTTCAAGCGATTGATCGGTGATTGGAAACTTGGAATGGAACGAACCAATTGTTTACCGTCCCACGAGAGCCAGCTTTCGTTGTATAGTGGATTGTTTTTATCGCGACTTTCTTCTTTCACAATATCACGAACTGCGTTTTGCAAAGCTGCTACCGAGGTGAAATCACAACTGAATTTGAAAATAAAATCGTCGTAATTGGCATCTACCGTTACGTTGCTAATGCCTTCTTTTTGGTCTAATTTATCTTTATAAAGAGCAATTTTATTCTTGATTTCATCCAAACTCGGTACGCGTTGCCCGTCAATACTATCCAATGCCAAGATGGAATTGATCTTTATTTTGCTTGCACTAAGGTTTACGGAATATTTGTAAGTACCACTGCCGTTGGCGTGTACAATGATCTCGTCGAAAATGTCAACACACGAATTCAGCAAAAACAGTAAACCGAAACAAGCAAGGAAGTATTTCATAGTTTTAATTTGTTACAAAAATAACGACTTCGGTAAAGCAAATACCGTACCACGGGGCATTAAATTGAAAATGTGAAAATATAGGTAAGGGCAACTCGCGAGTTGTCCCTGCCTATATTTTCAATTTTACATTGTTTTCTGTGACTTCCAACTGCGCTTCGGCGCCGCAAATGACTGCTCTATTGTCGTCTATGTGTCCGATGGGTGCGTCAAATGCAATCGGAATTTTCCGGTAGTTGAAATGCGTGAGCACGAGTTCTTCTATGGTCCAACCGGTTGGTGCGGCAGTGTCTTTCATATCCGACATTCCACCAACAACCAATCCGCTGATGCGATCCAGAATACCTGCTAGTTTGAAGGTTTGCAACATACGGTCGAGGTGGTAAAACTGTTCACCTACATCTTCGATGAAAAGAATGTTGTTTTCAAAATCGGGACACAAAGGTGTTGCCAATAAACTGTACAAAATCGATAGATTTCCTCCGACCAATTTTCCAGTTGCGATGCCTGTTTTGTTGGCTGAGTTGCTTTTCCATTCGTGTTGAACACTTCCTTTACTTAGACTATCCCACAAACTCTCCAATGCTTCGGTACTGTTTTCACGGTAATTGAGGGGCATCGTAGCATGAATGCTTTCTACTCCTAAACGGGTTGCTTTCTGGTGAAGTACGGTAATATCGCTAAAACCCACAATCCATTTAGGGTGGCGCAATAAATTGGCCCATTGTAATTGCTCAACTATGCGAATGCATCCGTAACCCCCGCGTGCACAAATGATGGCTTTTATTTCAGGATTGTCGATTGCCAACTGAAAATCAGCCATGCGTTCGGCTTCTGTACCCGAAAAGTAAGTGTATGTGCAATAAGCATGATCGCCAATAAGCACGTTGAGACCCTTATTTTCAAAGAAATAGCGGGCAAAATCAATGTGTGTTGCTTCGATGGATTTGGCTGGTGAAAGAAGGATAATGGTGTCACCTGACTGCAATAATGCCGGACGAATCATAATTTACTGAAATAAGCGTAAAGATACGATTGCGGTGTGAAAACACAAGCGGAGAAAAAGCGGTTTGTTTACCCTGCAGTTGAACCCATTACCACCATATTTTCCATGGTTGGAGAGGCTACACCACCTTTTTTCTCAAGGGTAATGGCAAATGCGGATACATTGTCCATGTTGACGTCGAACGGATCGGTGGTATTCATTACTTCTTCGTGATCGAATAAACCTAAACTTACAGGTTTTCCATCGGCAATAGCCCATAGTTGGTATTGCATATCTGTTGGCGGATCTGTAATGCATTCAGCCACCATAATTCCTTTGTTACTGCTGTTGCTCCACATAAAATGTACGCATGCTTTCGGGTCTTTTGGAGTTCCCATCAGAATCACTTTGCGCATATTGTGATCAACCACCATAGACTGAACGTTATGTAAGTGATCTTGCTCCAACTGCATGGCCGTAAGCACTTGTTCGTCTACCTCTTTTTGTTGTTGCAAATCTGCTACCTGATTACTCAAATCATTGGAGCGATTGGTAGCGATAATCCACAAGGAACCTACTCCCAATAACAATAATAGCGATGCAGCTACCATCCATTTCCACGGATTCGGTGAATCGGCAGAAGGGCGAGGCATCTGAATAATTTTCGCAGGTTCTTCGGTGTTTTTTAAAGCTTCGTTTGGTGTTTGAGCAGGAAGTTGTTCTGTTTGTGAAATTTTTTCAATGATGATTGCTTTTAGCTCTGCGGATGGTTCTACGGCACCTTCAACAGCCATCTTCTCGAATGCTTGTTCGATCGAATCCAGTTCTGCTTTGATCTCAGGATAAATGTGTGAAAGGCAACTTACCTCTCGCATTTCCTGCTCAGACGCAAATCCCAGTACTACCGATTCTAAGATCCCTGACGCTATGTATTCTTTTACATCCACAACACTAAAAGTGTAAACCATTTACGTAATTCACGCATTGCCAATCGTGTGCGTGTTTTCACGGTGCCTAGCGGTAAGTCAAGTTCGTCTGATACTTCTTGGTGGGTATACCCCTTGAAATAAACGTACTTAATCATTAACTGCTGTTCCGGCGAGAGTTTTTCAACCAGCTTATCCAATCCTATTGTATTGGTGCTCTGTTCAATCGTTCCTAATACACTTACGGACTTTTCAGTGTTTTGGATTTCCGACTTCACTTCTTTTTTTAGTTTTCTAAAACTATCGATGGATGTATTGCGGGCAATGTTGAGCATCCAGGTGAAAAAACTGCCTTTGGTAGAATCGTACTGTTGAATGTTTTTCCAGATTTTCACAAAGGTATCTTGGAGTACATCCTGAGCGGCGTCCTGATCGGTGATGATACGTAAGACAATACCATTTAGCGCGGCACTATAGCGGTCGTATACTTCCGAAAAAGCGGTTTGATCACCCGATTTCAGGCGAATCACCAATGATTCAATATCTTGTGTATTCAACGTTTCCAACGGGACGAAATTACTAAAAAATGAAACAAGATGTTTGTAGGAACTGCTTTCGTTTGCTCCGTTTAAAAAACAACGTAGGCGTTCAATGAAAAGGCTACGAAAAGCCACACTAAATAGGGGAGGATGAAAAGGAAATTGAAACGGTCTTGCTGAAGCGAACGTTTCATTAATAGTATAATTACCAAAATTAGCAAGGCAAGAATAACGAGTGCAACGCTGATGAAATGCCAACGGAAAAATACCGGATTCCACATCACGTTGAGCACAAATTGAAGTCCGAAAAGTACCAACCATGTGCCGCGTGTCTCCAATTGAGCCGTTACACGTGCCATAAATACTGAAAAAAGGATCATGATGGAGAACCAAGCCGCACCGAATACCCATCCCGGTGGAGTCCACGGAGCTTTATCAAGGTGTTGATACCATTCATTGGTGGCGGGATTGCGCATCAAAAGACTTCCCAAGACAAGTGCACCGAAATTGACTACCAAAAAAAGAATTGTTCTAATCCACATACCTGTTAAACAGCTGAATTGAAATTTTGTTTCATTTTTTCTGTAACCAATTTCTGCTAAATGGTTATAGTCTTAATCTACAAATGCACGCTTATGAAATGGACGCTCTTGTTGGTACTAGGCTTTGGAAGCATCAGTACCGGTTTTTCGCAATACAGATCAGATTATAATTGGGCAGTTGGTTTGCGTGCTGGCGCTACAGGAGCCACTTGTGGCTTAACCGTAAAAGCGTTTGTATCCGAATCGGCAGCTTTGGAGGGAATCATTGGTTATTGGCACGGTGGATTTACTGGCACGGCTCTGTTTGAATACCATTTTACGGCGTTTAATTCGCGTTCAATCAAATGGTACATGGGCGGTGGTGGCCATTATACGCAAGCTACCGGTTACGGCAAATCCTATATCATTGACCAACGTGGAAGCGATTATGTTGACGGCGGAGCAGGATACGGAATTGATGGCGTTTTGGGCTTGGAATACAAAGTTCCGGTGGCACCTGTTGCGTTTAGCTTCGATCTGAAACCGTCGATGGAATTGAATAGTTATGGCGGATTTACCATGGCGCTCGATCCTGGATTGAGTGTCAAATTGGCTTTTTAATACAGTTAAGTTGGTTTACATATAAAACCCCCGTATCAGCTAAGTTACAGGGGTTTTTTCTTGCACTGTTTTTGTCCTTCTATTCACCATTTATCATCACCGGCATTTTACCATCGGCCACAATCACTTTTGCGTTGGGTGAAGTAACGAGTCCTTTCATCATTTGAATGTAGTTGTATTGCAACAGCTCTTTACTCAATGAAGAATTGATAATTACTTGAGCTTGTTTGATACCTTCGGCTTCGATGAGCATACGCTCGGCTTCTTTTTTCTGTTTTTCGATCACAAACTCCATCTGAAGGGTTGCTTGCTCGGCATTCACTTTGTCTTGAATGGCTTGTGACATACTTTGCGGTAAAATAATGTCTTTTAGCAATACAGCATCCACTTCAAACCCTTTGTCGTTCAAATCTTTTGACAGTTCTTCCAGGATTACTTGTTCTACAAGTTCTCGATCAATCGCATACAATTCTTTGGCATAATAGCGCGAACTCACTTCACGGGCCGTGGCTAAAAAATTACTGACTACAAATACTTCTTCATAATTTCTACCATAGTTGACATAAACCGATTTTACCATATCGGGCTTTACGTGATACAATAAGGTGATTTGCGCTTGAACACTTAAACCCTCTTTTGTAGGAAGGGGAAGGGTTTCGTAGATTTCTACCGTACGAACATTGATCTTCAGTACACGGGAAACAAACGGATTGTACAACTTCGTTCCGGGATTGATGGGCTCCGATTTGAGTTTACCCAAGGTTTGTTTTAACCCGATTTGTCCCGGACGAACAACGGCGCAACCGGTTGTACTCAATCCAATGACCGCGGCCACGGCCAATGCTGCAAAATTGATAGATGTTTTCATATTAATAGTTTTTTGTAATTCACTAAAAATAGCCAATATAGCTACTGAAAACAGCTCATTTACAACGTGTTTATGGTAATAAATGTTAATGTATATCGATTAAATTCGACGAACAAACAAAACCCCTGTATCAACTAAGTTACAGGGGTTTTTTGATGAACAAGATTGCTTTATTCTTTCACAAATCGTTCACGGATAATCGTTCCTTCGGTATCAACTGATTCTATGAAGTATACTCCAGATTTTAGGTCGACAACTGAAAGTGTCCATTCAGTGCGTGTATCAGAACCAAGATCAACAGATTGAATCAATGCTCCGTTCAAATCAATCAGTTTCAATGAACGAATGCCATTTTCAATACTTACGGTTAATTGATCGTTCGCAGGATTCGGGAACAACATACCGGTTGCTGAACCTGAAGCTGCAATTTCTAAGTTTTTGCGTTTACACAATTCCAACTCATTGATGTTACGTCCGTTCGGGTTTTCCGACCATGCAACTTGATACATTGGTAAGTAAGGTACATTTGCAGCCCCTACATGAATAGGAGTTCTTACCAATAAGTTAGTTGGATACTGCTTGGTACAATTTGATTTTTTGGTAGGATGACTTACCGTAAGATCGTATCCTTTCATGATGTCATTCGGAATCACCATGTAAGATTGATCGAACCATTCATTGTAAGCTATGATATCCGGTGTGTTAATGTAAACCGAGTTTCCAAGCATGCTGAAATAATCACCCGAATTCCAATTATCGTCTGATTGGTAAAGTTGGAAGTCAAGCATTGTGGTCAACGGTGCATCCAATGTTACATGGAAAGGTGTCAGTTTTGTAGGTAAGTAGATGTTGTTCCAGGCTGTGATGTATCCACCGATCACGATTTCTTTGTTGATTGTTTCTTGCAAGCGGAAACCGTTAACGTCAATTCCGCTACCGATTGGGAATCCTACAGGAGTGTAACTGAACATATTAGTAAGGATAGCACCTGTTGTAGGATCGCAATACGTCACCTGATATTGGTGAATAACACTGTTGTTAGCCAATAAATACACAACGTTCGATGACGGACTGTACATAACGGACGAACCTGCATAGTGTGAATTGGTATTGTCCCAAATAGTCGAATGCATGAGCGCGCCCGAATAATCAATTCCCATAACATATAAGTTTTGCTCAAATCCGAATGGTTCGTTGGCCGATCCTGTCATGAAATAACCTACACCAGGCACTTCAGTAACAGATTCCAACATGTCGTGATCAAAGAATCCTGCTCCCGGAGAATCAGATTCGAAGCTAAACAAGTTGATTGCTTGGTTGTTAAGGTCCAAGCCCAAAATCAACCCTGTTTTTGGAACGGTGGTGTAGTTTGAGGGGTTTAAACTGCCTTGAATTTCGGTACCCACAATAATAACTTGTTGCATTGCTTCCGACACAATTATTTGATGCGGAATTTGCTCATTACCGTTGTTTTGGACATGAATGTTTGATTGAATCAAGCTTCCGGCGAAATCGGTTTCTACCACAAACAAGGCTTTCGGTGAGTTGGTTAAGTAACCTGTAAATAACAAGGTACCCGCATTCGGACGTACCACGAAATCCATCAATGTTGCATCTTTCCCCAAATCAAGGTAAAAACTGGCCAACGGATTGGCTGCGAAATCGGTGACTTTTACGGTAGGAGAGAGCAATCCTGTATTCGGATTGATATCGGTGAAAGCTGCAAAAACAAAATCTTTGTGTGTTTCTACAGATAAATTGGGATGTTCCCAACTGATGTTGGTGTTCTCGAATACGCGTTGCGCATGAAAACACACCGGACTAGCTGCTACTAGCAACGTGAATAGTGCTTTTTTCATAAATAGTGAATATTGGTTATTAATGGTTCAAATATAAATCAACTCAATCGAACTATTACTTCGGTTTTCCGCAGAATAAACCACATTTTTTGAGATTTAACCTGTTTTTCATTTTGGGTTGGTAAAAACACAATGTGTTGTTAAAGAGCTGATTGTGGTTACAATTTTAACAATCTATTCTTTTTGGCGAAGATTGGCTTTAAGATGAAGTATTCTTGTTAATTCAACTTCCCAATTGCCGCATTCCTTCGCCCAAAACCATCGCTACCGCATTGGCAAGATTAAAACTGCGCACTTTTCCTGGGAAAGGAATGGTCACCAATTGATGGTTGAAACGCTCCTGAATTTCAGGCGAAAGTCCCACGGCTTCTTTACCAAACACCAATGAATCGCCCGGCTGTAATTGGAGGTCGTAAAACGATTGCTCGGCGCGAGCAGAAAAGAAAAACACACGACTTTGATCTTCTACTCCCGAAAACCAATCTTCAAAAGTAGCATGCTCCACCAACTCTAGTTCTGGCCAATAATCCAGCCCCGCACGCTTCACCCGCGCATCGGTTAGCTCAAAACCCAGCGGATGAATCAAGTGCAACCGACTATGTGTAGCCACTCCCAACCGACCGATATTGCCGGTGTTATTGGGAATCTGTGGTTCAACCAATACAATATTGAAACTCAGTTTGGGGTATTTTGAAAGGATCTCTGACATGTGGTTGCAAACTTAGTGAAAAAGGAAAATTTGGTCGAGCTTATTAATAGTTAACTTGATTTTATTAATTTTCGAAAAAGAATCAACTATGGTCTTAATCATCATTGGCTGGGATGATCGCAAATTAAAGGATTTCGGTGTCGTAAAAAAGAAACATTGTCCCAAGTGTAACGAACTTGTTGATTGGAAAATATACGAAGAGCGATTTCGGTTTACTTTATTTTTCATTCCGATTTTTGCGCACGATTCATTCTATTATTTCGTCTGTTCAAAATGTTCAACAGGCGATAAAATCTCAAAGTTTGATTTTGACGATTACAGAGGTAAATCAATTATTTAGTGAACTTAGAATCTCTAATTCTTGCTTCTAGGTAACAACCGCGTCTCTTTCCGCGTTTATCTGCGGAATCCGCGGGAAAACCTAATGTTACCCTTTCTCAATAGCAAGTAACAACCGCTTCCGTTTACTTCCCCATCTAAACTTCCCTATTTTGCCGCTTCTGTGCACCACTCGATGACATGGAATCAACAACGCTATCGGATTTGCGCCTACTGCCGTTCCAACCGCCCGCGATGCGTTCGCATCACCTAAGAATTCGGCGATCATGCGATACGTTACTACATCTCCGCTTGAGATTTCGGATAAATACCGCCACACTGACAATTGAAACGGAGTTGCTTTCACCTGTAATGGCAAACAAATAGCCGGTGAATTACTTTTCAAGGCGTTCACTGCCAGTTCCTGCAATTCCGACGGTTGTTCGATCAATTCTGCTTCCGGATACGTTTTTTTTAAGCGTTCCAAGCCGTTTTCGCTGTCTTCAAAGGTCAATTGACAAATTCCGGTAGGTGTAGAAGCCACGAAGACTTCCCCCAAACAACTGGTGTGAATACTGTAACTGATCTCAACCGGATCTTGATTCAATGCCTCCAGTTCACAGGTCGTTTTCAAGAATTTCCCCGATGGCTGTATCGTTGGAGCATCAAAAATAGAAAGCTGAGCTGGGATCGTTACTTGGGCCAACGCCGGCGACCAAGAATTGTGCAAAACCCTGATCGGATCGCAACCCACATATTCTTGAAACAAATGCCGTGCTTCCCACACACCCAACTGCAATTCGGCACTCAATTCCGCCAACGAGACCGAAAAAGGAGTCGCCTCCAACATCCGCTGTAAAGTAACAGCAGTGAGTTGCATGCGTTTTGTGTGATAGGACTGCTCCATACGATGATGGAAAATTAATCAGAATTTGTTTAATAACACGTTATTTGACTAATTCTCTTCTTATCATAGGTTGGATACAAACTTGTTGTGGGAAACATTTAAATTCCGGCACGAGCCGTTGGTTACAACAACCCTTTAAAATCTCCACTCAACAGGTACAAATCAAAAATGGCAGTTTGCATGGCCAACAAAGCCGAAAACTGCCGTGTTTTGGTTTGAATGATCGAAAACTGAATCTCGCGCAAGGCCAAATCGGTCATTGAACCATTGCTATAAGCCACTTCTGCAATCCTGAAAATTTCCCCGGCATCAACCACCGCATTGTTTTCCAGAGCCGATAGTTGTTGTGCGTAGTCGTAATTGTCGAAGGCCAATTGCATTTCTTTGGAAATGAGCTGGGTTTGCCGATCGAGTTGCAATTGCGCACTTTCCTGCTGCAACGTCGTATTCTTCAGTTCGGTGAACGTGGACAAACGATCCAAAATATTCCAACGAAGCGTCAGCCCAACACCCGGACCGGTAGATCGGTTCGAAGAAAGAATTCCCACCTGACTTTGCGAAGACGCATACGAATACTGCGAATACAAACTTAACTGCGGGTAGTAGCGACTTTGCACTTCCTTGCGTTGCTGTTCCAAAATGGCGATCGAAGATTTATTGAGCAACAACGAGGTGTTTTGTTGCTTGGCTTTCTCGGCAATTGCATTTTTATCAATGGTCGGAAGAATAGGAATAGCAGGATCTACCTCAAAATTTGTATCCGAAGCGTTGCCCATTACCGCCGCCAGTTCGGTTTTCAAATCGCGGATGGTTTTGCGGTGCATGAGCAAGTTAGAACTATCTGCCGTTAAATCTAACCGAGCTTGGTAATACTGTAAATCGTTGGCGGCACCGCTGTTGCGCTTGGTTTCTACCAGTTTGAAACGCTCGCGTGAAAGTTCCAGCGCTTGTTGGTACACTTCACTCATTTGTTGTTGGTACACAATCGAATAGTACAACACCGCGGTTTGATACACCGTCATTTCAACCTGTGCGTTTACCGAAAGTGTGGAAGCGTCTTCTTGCAGTTGCAAGCGTTTGTCGCGGGCAAACATGGCAAAACCGTCAAAAAAAGTCCAATCAAGGCGTATGCTCGAACTGAAAACGTTGCTTTTCGCTCCTTTTTTGTCGTTGATTTGACCCGAGAAAAATTCCTGACGTGTATTGGAACTACTCCAGTATTGATCGGCATTGATGCCCACTTGTGGCAAATATCCGGCATTGCCGATGTTGTTTTCGTTGGCTGTTTGTTCGGCGGTATTGCGCACGATCAGAATATCGAAATTGGTAGCCAGCGTGCGTTGCACGGCTTGCTCGAAACTCAGCGTATTTTGTGCCGTTGCTCCACCCCAAACAAGGTTTATGATAAAGAAAAAGGATACTCTCATGATCGTTTTTTTGAAGTCACAAATACATACAAGCCCGGAATCACATACAAAGTAAGGATGAGCGAGAAGGCCAATCCGCCCACAATGGAAATCCCCATCGGAACGCGACTTGTAGAGGCTTCTCCCAATGCAAGTGCAATAGGTAAAGCGCCCAAAATGGTTGCCAATGTGGTCATTAAAATCGGGCGGAAACGTGTCACAGCCGCATCAATAATGGCTTCGCGCACTGCCAGACCGTCTTCCTTGCGCTGATTGGCAAATTCTACGATCAGGATCCCGTTTTTAGTAACCAAACCAACTAAAACGATGATCCCGATCTCGGAGAATATATTGAGTGTTTGGTCGGTGAGCCACAAAGAAAGCAAAGCTCCGGCCAACGCCAACGGTACGGTAAACATAATGATCAGCGGATCACGGAAACTTTCGAATTGCGCCGCCAATACCAGATACACCAACACCAACGCCAGCAAAAAGGCGAAGACCAAACTTCCGCCACTTTCGGCAAATTCTTTCGAGGTTCCACCCAAACTGTGCGAAAAACTCTGTGGCAAGACCTTTTTGGCAATTTTATCCATCGCTGCAATTCCGTCACCGATGGTTTTTCCTTCGGCTGTTTGTGCTGAAACAGTTGCCGAAACGTAACGGTTGTAACGGAACAACGACGGTGGACTCGATTCGTCGGTTACCGTTACCAGGTTGTCTAGCGGAATCAATTGTCCGGATCCACTGCGCACCTGAATACCTCGCAAATCTGACGGATCGTCACGTTTTTCCCGCATCGATTGCCCTATGACTTGGTATTGTTTTCCGTTCATGATAAAATATCCGTAGCGCTGTCCGGAGAAATACAATTGCAGGGTCGAAGCAATTTCATTCACCGAAACATCTACACTGGCGGCTTTATCACGTTGAATGTTCACTTGCAACTCGGGCTTGTTGAATTTCAAATCCACATCCACAATGCTAAACGTTGGGTCGGCTGAGGCTTCTTTCATGAATAGCGGAAGAATTTCCTTCATTTTCTCAAACGTTGGCGCCTGCAAAATGTACTGCACCGGCAATCCGGCCGAGCGCCCGCCACCAATGGTTTGTTCCTGTATGATAAACGATCGCGCGAAGTTGTAGCCGGCGATTTTTCCGGTCAAATCATCCACAATTTCTTGTTGCGTGCGTTTGCGCTGACTTGGTGGCGTAAGATTGATGCGCACAAATCCTTTGTTGATAGAAACAGACGAACCGAATCCGGGAGAAGTAACCGCAATCAAGTTGTCTTTTTCCGGAAGTGTATCCACCAAATCGATGAGTTGTAGTTGGTGCTGGTCCATGCGTTCAAACGAAGTTCCTTCCGGCGCGTTCGACATAATCATAAAACGGCTTTTGTCTTCCATGGGTGCCAGTTCCGAAGGCAAATCGCCCCCGTTCCACCAAATCAATGCAGCGCAACCTAGCATAAGGATAAACGAGATCCAAGCACGTTTCATAAATGCTTCCAGCGAACGACGATAACCGTTGATCATGCCGTTGAGGAATTTCTCCGATAGGTTGTAAAAGCGCGAATGATGTGTTTTTTTCTTCAGCAACCGCGAACTCATCATTGGCGTAAGCGTAAGGGAAATAAACGCGGAAATAACCACCGATCCGGCAACCACAACTCCGAATTCACGGAACAATCGACCGGTTAATCCTTCTAGGAAAATCACCGGTAAGAATACAGCCGTTAAGGTAATGGTGGTTGAAATAATGGCAAACAAAATTTCCTTCGAGCCTTTGTGCGCCGCTTCTTTCGGGTCTTCGCCTTTTTCTACCCGCGAATAAATATTTTCCATCACCACAATGGCGTCATCGACCACCAAACCGGTTGCGAGTACAATTCCGAGCAAGGTCAAGAGGTTGATCGAGAAATCTGAGAGGTACATGATAAAGAACGTACCGATGAGCGAGATTGGAATGGCGATAATCGGAATGAGCGTGGTGCGCCAATCGCGCAGAAACAGGAAAATGATGATGACCACCAATGCAAAGGCAATCAGAATGGTTTCTTCTACCTCTAAAATCGATTTGCGGATGTTTTGCGTGGAATCCAATGCCACACCGAGTGTTACATCGTTGGGTAATTCTTTTTTGATCTGCTCAATTTTCTTGTAGATTTCATCCACAATTTCAATATAGTTAGCTCCCGGTTGCGGGTTCACGGCAATTCCAATCATCGGGATTCCGTGATTGCCACGAAGCAACGTACGTTCGTTTTCCGGTGCTAGTTCGGCCCTTCCCACATCTTTCAGACGGATAATTTCCGTTCCTTTTTGGTAAACGATGAGGTTGTTGAAATCTTCCTCGGTGGTCAATCTTCCGAAGGTTCGAATGGTCAAATCAACCGCATTTCCTTCAATTCTCCCCGAAGGAAGTTCCACGTTTTGTTCCAGTAAGGCGTTTTGAATTTCAACCGCCGTGAGGTTGTGCCCCGTCATTTTGCCCGGATCGAGGTTGAATTTCATCGAGAACTTTTTCTCGCCCCAAATCCGGATTTCACTCACACCTTTGATGGTTTGCAAACGTTCTTTGAACACGTTGTTCCCTAAATCGGTGAGTTCGAGCAAGGTTTTTTTATCAGATTGAACGGTGAGCGAGAAAATGGTTTCTGCATTGGCATCCGATTTGGCTACGATTGGCGGATCGGCATCGGGTGGTAAACGTCTGATGGCTCCTGAAACTTTATCGCGCACGTCATTCGCGGCTGCATCCAAATCAACGCTCAGGTCAAATTCTACGGTAATCGTGCTTCGACCGTCTGTACTCACCGAACTGATGGTACGAATGCCCGAAACACCATTGATCGATTCTTCGAGCGGTTCGGTAATTTGTGATTCTATAACATCGGGGTTGGCGCCACCGTAGTTGGTGGTTACCGTAATAATTGGTGGATCTACCGATGGAAATTCGCGCACACCGAGGTACGAAAACCCGATGATTCCGAATATGACCACCAAAATGGAAAGTACCGTTGCCAGTACGGGTCGGTTAATACTCAGCGAAGCGATATTCATGGCTCAACGGTTTTAGTATTTACCGGCATTCCCGGTCGTACGGCCAATAAGCCCGAAATCAAAACCAAATCTCCTTGATTGATTTCACCAATGACTTGCACCTGATCCGCATTCCGGATTCCGATTGCAACCGCAACTTCAGTAACCATGCCACCGCGAACTACATAGATGACTTGTCCTTTGAGTACCGGAATGATACTTTCTGCCGGAACCATGTAGGCGTTTTGTTCGTTCCCCAAATCGTAATCGATGGAAACAAACGTTCCTGCTATCAGTTTTCCTGTGTTTGGAGCCGTAGCCCGAACGGTAAGCATGCGTGTTCCCTGATCCACCATCGACTCGAAGGCGTAGACCGTAGCGCTATACGAAGTTGTGCTGTTGTCGGTTTTGAAGTGAATGGTTTGACCCGCTTTCACCGAATTGGCATAACGTTCCGAAATCGAAAACTCGATCTTGATCGGATTTTCCTGCACAATGCTCGTGATGAGAGTGGTGGGCGAAATCACGGCGCCTTCACTCACGCGTCGCAAACCGATTCTGCCGCTAAACGGGGCACGCACTGTGGCTTTCGAGATTTGCACATTGATCAGGTCAATCTGCGCTTCTATATTGGCCAGTTGCGAAGCTACTTTCTCGTATTCTTCCACACTGATGCCTTTGGCGTTGAGTAGAATTTTCTTGCGCGCCTCATCTTTCTTCGCCAAATCCAGTTCCACTTTCAGTTGCGCGCGCTGTGCTTTCAACACATCCGTATCAACTTGCAGCAAAACGGCACCTTTCTTCACCGTTTGACCTTCTTTAAAGGAAATAGACTGTACGCGGCCCGATACTTCGCTGTACAGTTGCACTTCTTCGCTCGGAATCACCGAACCTGGAATGGCAATGGTTCTCACCACGCTTCCCGGCATCATTTTCACCACGTCAACGGTAAGTTTGGGCATGGCTTTCGGTCCGACGGCCGGTTTTTCTTCGCCACCTCCGCAGGCAACAAGCACCAGCGGAAGCATTGCAATAATCAGTTTATTTTTCATGTGTTTTCTTTTCAGGACGATTGTAAAAAAGTTCGAATTCTTCGATGGATAAATCCTTGGTTTTGCAAATGAGTAAAGAGAGTACTTCCAAAAAGTCGGCGCGTTTTTCGGGGGGCAGAAGCTGAAAGAAAAAATCATTGGTTTCCTGCAATCCTTTTTCAATTTCAACGATCCACGGCGCTGCCTTCTCGGTAACACTCAGCAAATGTTGCCGTCTGTCGTTGGGGTTCACCGTGCGCTGAATCAAGCCGTCATCGCACAAATGATCCAGAATGCGCACCATGCTCACTTTGTCGGTCATAATCTGGTCGGCCAGTTCCTGCTGACTGATTTTCCCCGAGTTTTTCCCGATCAAATACAGCGGAAAAAAATTGCGTTCCACGGGTGTATGCTCCATACGCTGATTCAGTTTCCCGAGGTATTGTTTGGTCAAGAACCCAAAAATGCGCCCCAACGGCCAGTCGGTTTGTACCATCTACGTTAAAATTAGTTTACAAAGTTAACTATTAATAATGTAAACGGATGAAATGGGGAAATGTTTGAATGAGTTATCATTAAAAGGGTAATTCCTTATTTTAGAACACTAATACAATATCCGTAATGTCATTTTCGAATCAATCTGATAACCTTGTTGATCCTTTCGAAGCTCTTAAAAAAGGGGATCTTTTTTTTAAGTTCAGGGTTTTGCGGCCTGATTATTCTGCAAAGGATGTATCAAGAATTAGTGGGGTATTTGTTTTGTGCGTCATTGCAGTATTGGCTATTTGTATAACAGCGTCCTATTTGATGCAATCAAAAGATGATACGTTTATGATCATCTCATTGATGATTTGTGTGATGATAGGTTATAGAATCATGAACGCCAAATTGACGAATTTCACCTATACTGGAAAGGCAATTATGTATGCAGATCGCATCATTTTTTCTGATATGGCGGATAATGAAGAGGAAGAATTTTATTATAGCTCTATTAAGAAAATTAAGGGAGAACCAGGGGTTGATGTTCAGGTTTTCATCAGTGCAAAAAGGAATTCTATGCAAGAAAAGCGCTATCAATCATTTATAGTTTCATTCTACTTGGATGATGAAACGGTATATCAAACACAATTGTCAACAGATGTTATCCTTTTGGGCGGAAATGTAACGTTTAGGCCAACACTTGACGACTGTTTAAGGTTTTTAGACCGCGATCACGAAATTGTTGACGGCATACAAGAGAGGTTTAATAAGAAGTTTGGGTAAATTTAAACAGTTTGGTTATGTGGGAAGTAGCTTCAAAGTGATGTCGGCAGACTTATTAGTCTGAAACTTTAAAAATTATATATCCTGCTTTATGGAACAAAGTAAAAAAGTCATTTCTCTTGCCAGCCTTGATAAAGCCGAATATAATGATGGTGCCAATTTAGCCTTCCAAAACGCTAATAATCTACTTGAAATTGCAAAATTTTGCAGTAAAAAAAGATTTGATGGGAATGGTGCAGCCTTATTGGTAACAGCCCTTGAAGAATTATCAAAGGCTGCTTATTTGAAAATCAAATCTCACAATCCTCATATAGTTATAAAGGAATTGGAGCGCCTATTCAAGAATCACAAAATAAAACATCAAACAATAATTTTCTTGTATACCAAGAGCTTGACTAATTCTATAAAATCTCGACCAATTGAGGAACAAAATTCAGCAGCATTTGTGGCAATAGTAGGGCTAATGATAATTGGTGTATTACTGGCAAAAAATAACCAAACAGTCGATCTCGAAAAAGTTAGACAACAAGGCTATTATGTTGATTTTACAGGAGATGAAAATTATTGGAAATCACCAGTTCAATTAATTTCTTCGGAGGTGTTCAAAGACTATATTGTGTTGACTGAGAGTGTTTTTGAAAATGTCAAAAAAGATTTGTTCGAAGGAGAACTTACAGACATTCATTCGAGACAATACATTACTGAATTGGGCGATAAGGATGTTTACTTTAGAAAAACCTACAATTTTTGAAACGTTGGCAGAAGCTTTTTGTAAATGTTGAGTTATAGTTTTGCGTAATTTACTTCCCAATACAAAACTTACTAAAGATATTCCCTAACAAGTCTTCCGTTGATATATCACCGGTGATGGTGCCCAGCTCAAACATGGCCTGACGAATATCCATCGCCACAAAATCTCCGGTTACGTTGGTGTCTAATCCCCATTTGGCTTTTTCGAGCGATTCGGCGGTTTTGTGCAAGGCGTCCAAATGGCGTGCGTTGGTCACAATCGTATCGGTTTGTGTATTGAAATCGCCCATCACCTGATCAACCAACCATTTCTTTAGTTCATCCATTCCCGCACCGGTTTTGGCACTGATCGGTAAAAATGAGGTTGTGGATAGTCCTGAAGTGGATGGATCTTTTGTTGCGCGTAAATCGGCTTTGTTTCCTACAACTAAAAAATGTTTGTCCGGAAATTGCTCGGCTAAACGATTGCTCCAATCAGTTGCTTCCAACTCGTTCATCGATTGGTGACCTTCCGAATTTGAAGCTGTTTGGCTGTAATCGCTCATAATCAACACGAGCTGTGCTTGTTTGATTTTCTGGTGCGAACGCTCTATTCCCAAAGCTTCAATGGCTTCTGCGTCTTCCCGAATTCCGGCAGTATCGATTAAGCGAAATAAAATGCCATCGATGTTGAGTGTTTCTTCAATCACATCGCGGGTGGTTCCGGCAATGTTGCTTACAATGGCGCGTTCTTCGCCCAACAATTGATTTAGCAAAGTACTTTTTCCGGTATTTGGTGCACCAACAATTGCCACCGGAACACCGTTTTTGAGCACGTTTCCTAAGGCAAATGATTGGATGAGACGTTGCACGTAATTTAACACTTCAATTATTAGTTGATTTAATTGTGTTCGATCGGCAAATTCTACATCTTCTTCAGCAAAATCAAGTTCTAACTCAACTAAAGAAGCAAAATTAATTAATTTTTCACGTAGGTCTTTTAGTTCATTCGAAAAGCCACCACGCATCTGTTTCATGGCTACTTCATGTGCGCGTTTCGATTCAGAAGCAATCAAGTCAGCAACAGCTTCGGCTTGCGATAAATCCATCCGACCGTTCATAAAAGCACGCATCGTAAATTCACCCGGCTCGGCCATGCGACAACCGCGTTCCAATAACAATTGCAAGATCTGTTGTTGAATGAACTGCGATCCGTGACAAGCAATTTCAATGGTATGTTCTCCGGTGAAACTCTGTCCTTCGCGCAACACGGTAATCAATACTTCATCGATGATTTCACCTGCAACAGTGCGAATGCGACCAAAATGTGCCGAATGTGAGGCAACATCTTCCAACGATTTCGAAAATACCGAAGAACCGATTTCCAATGCCCGTTTCCCCGAAACACGGATTACGGCGATGGCGCCCATTCCTTGGGCGGTTGATAAAGCGCAAATGGTATCCGAAGAAAGCGAATGATTCATGGCGCAAAATTACGATAAACAAGTGTAAATCGGTTGAAGAAGTAATTCTGGTCAAATACGTGTCTAGTCATTACGGGTATTTCACTCGAATAGAATTTTAACCACATAGGACATATAGAAAACATAGTTTTTTGAGTTTTTAAGTTATTCCGTTTCTATGTGTCCTATGTGGTCGTTTTATAATCTTGTCAAGTCTTTTCTATGGTGAACCAAAAAACCACCGATCTTTTGAAAGACCGATGGTTTTACCACGATTACACCACTAAAAAGTCAAATCAGTGTTTGATGAAGCGGGCATTGCTGATTCCATTGGCATGTGTGATGCGAACGAAATAGCTTCCTGCAGCCAAATCACTTGTAGAAATCGTTAAAGTTGTTGAAGAAAGCGTGCGAATTACCTGACCGTTGTTGTTTAGTAATTCAATACCTTCAATTGTCAAATCGCTAGCTTGAATGATTACCATTTCTGTTGCAGGATTGGGGTATAATTCAAAAGCTACTGCATCTTGTTCGTTGATTGAAGCACAATCTTCTACTGTTAGTACGAACGTTTGAGTATTCGTACAACCTTCAAATACAGTTCCTGTTACAGTATAGGTTGTGGTAGTTGTTGGGGTGGCTGTTACGGTAGTTCCGGTATTGGAGCTTAATGTAGCAGAAGGAGACCACGTATAGGTTGTCGCACCACTTGCCGTCAAGTCTGTAGAAGTTCCCAAACAAATAGTACTGTTTTGGTCGGTAGGTACCACATCAATTAGTGGAATGGGATTAAACGTAACGTCTTCACCGTTGTCACCACCAATTACCGATGGATCTGAAGCAATTACACGTACTCGGTAAGCTGTGCCTGCGAGAGTTGAAAGTGGGAAAGTAGCGTTGATTGATTGAATTCCGGATGTGCTTGAAGTCAAAGTACCAATGTTTACGGGTGCAGCAAAGGAAC
>Ga0302293_10000185_pt1 | contig 36059 bp, 32 predicted proteins | sample III_Fen_N2_2_FD_198758 | JGI IMG/M metagenome (GOLD analysis project Ga0302293, IMG submission 198758) | Peat permafrost microbial communities from Stordalen Mire near Abisko, Sweden - III_Fen_N2_2 | ecosystem: Environmental > Terrestrial > Soil > Wetlands > Permafrost | place: Sweden: Abisko...
TCATACTGCAAGCATCGAAATTCTCAGGTTGAATGACCTTCTCCCGGCGTTCGATATGGGCGGGCAGTTTATATGAGCGCTTCTCAGATACTGAGCGTAACTTCTTTGTATTACGACGCTGTTCTGCTTTTTGCTTTATATCTTCTACCAGGGTAGTCAGCACTGAAGCTTCCTGCTCTATAGCAGGGGTACCCTGTTCTGCATCAAAAAGGGTCAATTGAGCCTGTGAATAATCGGGAAGCCTCTTCTCCGAACGTCTGCCAAATAACTGACGTTCCAGATAAAGTATCCGTTCGTTCTTGCGCTTTAACTCCTCTTCTTTGAGACGAAGCTGGTCGTCTTTAAAGCAAAGTTGCTCTTTCAACAGAATGTTTTCTTGTAATATATGCTGCATATCTTCCATTGTTTTACAGTATAAAGATACTAATATACAATGAAATACACAAGTAATTTAGGATAAATTATATCGTTTTCTGCGCTTTATTTTTGGGCTGATTCCTTCTATTAACAGCACCAACTCATCCCAACGAAGCGAGCTAAATCCATGGCCTTCCTTAATGAATATCTTGTGACTCACACGTCCGCTTTCCAGCCGTTTATAATAGATCACAAAGCCACCTCGTTCCCAATGGAGCAGCTTCATGGTCGTGCGGTTCTTGTTTAGAAACACATATACATCTCCGCTGGTAGGACTCAAGGACAGATAGCGGATCAGTCCGCATAAACCATCTAATCCTTTGCGTAAATCTACGCCATTCAAACAAACTACATAATGATTGCCTTCATTCAAACTGAACATAACTTTTTTTAGGCAAAGGTCTGCCTATTTTATGCTATATGAAATACGGCATATTTGGGATGCTTACTCTGTACAATCAGTATGTTGGCTATGAGCTTTACGAATAAAGCAACTAAGAAAAACATAATCGTAATTCAACCCGTTGGCAACACAATATCATCAACTACCCTTTCGGAATCTGCCAGAATAATATCAAACAGATTAAAAGATTTTGGCATTGACAAAACAGAAGTAACTGTTATTCCTGAGAATAATCAAATCAAAATAATCGAAGTCAATGACAGTGATACTATTATGGCAAAGAAACTGATAACCAATCAAGGAAGAATTGAGTTTTGTAAACCGTATAACATAGAAGACTTACGTAATTTATTAAAGAATGACAATCGCTTATTTAACTTATTTAATGAGGAAACTGTTTATGATTCGGATATAAAAATTGGCTGCATTCCCCTTTCTAAAAAAGAAAAAATAAATGAATATCTAAACACAACAGGAAACGACAAGAAATGCAGGTACGTATGGAGCAACGTATCCGATAGTGCTGAAGTGTGTATGTATGCCCTGAAATCAGAATTTGATAAGGAATCACTTCTAACAGGTAATGATCTTGACAGCGTTAAAGTCAATCGGAATAAATCATCCAAATACTGGTATATTGATTTTAGTTTCAAAAAAACTGCCATAAAAGTGTGGTCGGACATTACGAAACAGAATATCGGCAATTCGATAGCCATTGTGGTAGACGATCATGTCATTTGCTCTCCCGTCATCAATACAATCATTGAGAGTGGCAAATGCTCCATTACCGGTACTTTTTCCGAACAAGAAGTAAAACTATTTGCAGCCTTTGGAAATTACGGAGAGTTACCTGTAAGTTTCTGCGTGGTGAAATAATAAGCTGAATAAAAAAGAGGCTGTCTCAACCTAAACGTTGAACAGCCTCTTTCTTTATTTTCTTGAATCTTTATCTGCTTGCTGCAAACTCTTTCAACCGCTCTTCCAAAGCCTCCAGTTGATTCAGCCTGACAAAGGATACGCAGGCGCGTAAACCGTTCGGATTATCACTTCCGGTAATGGCTAACGAAATAGCACTGATACCGTAATACAAAAATTCCTTCATAAGTTCACCACTTGTCATTCCGGGATAAGCAATGGTAAAATAAAAGCCATCGGCCAGTTCTCTCTCTTCATCTTTATAAACAATATAAAAGCCATATTTCAGAAACAAAGCTTTCATTAATCTTGCTTTTTCTCCATAGAGATGCAGCTCCCCGACAAAGTCCGTTTGTCCGTCATTTGCAGCTTTTAAGGTACTGGCCAGAGCATATTGTGCTGAATGAGAAGTACCTGCTGTAGTGGCATATAATACACCATACGAAATAAAATGGCCGAATACATCACTGGTAAAATAATTCTTCAGGTTCGGATACTTACGTTTACGCAAGCTTTCCGAAATAATCATCATGCCTATACGTTGACCGGCATAACTGAATATCTTGGAAGCCGAAAGAAGCAGGATGTAGTGGTCGGTATAATGAGAAACTGTCAGTTGATAAGGAGGAATGCCCGGTACTCCGTAATTCTGACGGAAGTCCATGCCAAAATAAGCCAAGTCCTCTATCACAACCACGTCATATTTCGTGGCCAGTTCTCCGATTGTCTTCAGTTCGCTTTCTGAGAAGCATATCCAGGAAGGATTATTCGGTGATGAATAACAAATGGAACATATATTCCCTTCTTTCAGGTACGATTCCAGCTTGTCGTGTAACTTATCTCCCCGGTAATTCAGGACATCAAATGACTTCAGCGGAAGACCGAGCAAATGCAGTTGTGATTTTTGGACAGGGAATCCGGGATCTATAAAAAGAGTATAGGGTTTTGCAGGATTGGTTCTTGCCACAGTCAGTAATGCAGCGAAACTCCCCTGCATGGCGCCCACAGTGGGTACACAACAGGCCGCCGACACTTCTACATCCATAAAGAGATGAGCAAATCGGGCAATTTCGTCCTTTGCAAATGAGATTCCTTCAATATCCGGATAAGCAGATGCCAGCCCTTTATCCAAAGCTTCTTTTTCTGCTTCTATGGCTACCGGGGAAGCCGGTAAACCGGGTACTCCCATTTCCATATGGATAAATTCCTGTCCGCTTTGTTCTTCAATCTGTGAAACAAGTTTTCCCACTTCCCTAATCGACAAACGGGTAATATCATCTTCTCCAAACTGCGCAAAAAGAGAATCAACAAGAGGTTTTGATATAGTCATCATTCTGAAATTAAAGGCTGAATTCTCCAACTGTTTAAAAGATTGGAAAAGTTGAATATCAATCAATATCGCCCTGGGTTACTTATTTTTTCCGGTTATCCACCACTCTCACCGCTTTCCCTTCACTGCGTGCTATCGCTTTAGGTTCTACCAGCGTCACTTTCACATGCAATCCAATGGCGCTGTTCAGAGCCTGTTCTATTCTGCGGGATAGGTTTTGCAGATCACGTATCGTATCGGTCAATTGATTTTCAGCTAACTCTACCTTCAGTTCCAGCGTATCCAGGTTATTATTCCTGTCTACATAAAGCATATAATGTGCACTCGTTTCGCCTAGTTCAAGTAATACATGTTCTATTTGCGATGGGAACAGGTTTACGCCGCGGATGATCAGCATGTCATCACTGCGTCCCGTTATTTTCTTCATCCGTACAGTTGTTCGTCCGCACAAACACACCTCATGAGTCAGCGTGGAAAGGTCATGGGTATTATAGCGAAGCAACGGGATTCCTTCTTTTGTAAGCGTGGTAAACACCAGTTCGCCTTCTTCACCGTCAGGAAGCGGTTGCTTGGTAACAGGATCTACAATCTCGGGATAGAAATGATCTTCATGAATATGTAAACCGCAATGGTGGACACAGTCCATAGCTACTCCCGGTCCCATAACTTCACTGAGTCCGTAAATATCGTGTGCACGGATGCCCCATTTCTTTTCTAACTCAAGTCGCATATTCTCGGTCCACGGTTCAGCCCCAAAGACACCGGTTTTCAGTTTCATATCGTTCAACGAATATCCGTTTTCGGTCAGTGCATCTGCCAGATGCAAGGCATAGGAAGGAGTGCAGGCTAATACGGTAGATCCAAAATCAGACATCAGTTGTAACTGACGGCGTGTATTACCTCCAGAAATAGGAACGACAGAACAACCTACCGTCTCAGCACCATAATGAACACCCAAGCCACCGGTAAACAAGCCGTAACCGTACGAAATCTGCATAATATCGTTTTTCCCGACACCTGCCATGGTTAAGCAACGGGCTACCACTTCCCTCCAGTTTTCAATATCGGTTTTTGTATATCCCACTGTCGTCGGTTTACCCGTCGTTCCGCTCGAAGCGTGCACCCTGACGATGTCTTTCATAGGAACAGCAAATAAGTTAAACGGATAATTATCCCGCAAATCGGTCTTATTGGTAAAAGGCAATTTTACAATATCATCGATGGATCGAATGTCCGATGGTTTCACGCCCGCTTCATTCATTGCTTTCCTGTAAAAAGGAACATGATTATACACACGTTGCAATAAATCAGCCAGTCTTTCACTTTGCAGAGCCCGCATATCTTTTTCTTTCATGCACTCTGCTCTTTTGTTCCAAAACTGCTTCTCCACACTGCGTAGCTGGACATCATTATTCACGACTTCTGTCCCTGTGGTTTGTTTTTTCTGCCTTAGTCCTCTTGCCTCTTGCCTTTTTAATCTTGACTCATCATTCATTATTCCTGATCCTTAATTCTTTATTCTTGTTTGTGTTTCTAATTCCCATCCCCCGAATCCCGATTTTTGGTTCTTACCTCTTGCCTCTTGCTCCTTACCTCTATTTCTATCTCAAATCTTCTTTACTGATCGACTTAAGATTATTGGCTTTTATTACTTCAATTGCTTTTTCCTGATTATTCGTTCGTAAAATCAGGATCGATTTACTCCCAAAACTAAAAGCATAGACATATTCAATACAAATGTCGGCGGTTGTAAACAGATCGAGGATATGGGACATGGTACCCGGCGCTGCGGCCATCTCGATGGAGAGTATATCATGAATTCGTACCGAAAATTGTTCGGCCCGCAGAACTTCCAATGCCTTTTCAGGATCGGAAACAATGGCACGTAAAATGCCATAATCACTTGTATCAGCAACAGTTAAGGCAATAATATTTATGTCGTATTTTGCCAAAACAGCTAATACCTGATTCAGGTAACCGGTTTTGTTTTCTAAGAAAACAGAGAGTTGGCTGATGGTCATGGTGATAATTAGATTATAAGTGTTTGTGTTTTTAAGGCAACCGGGACATACTTAAAACAGCCTCTGCCCGGTTGAACGTTGCAAATTTACATAAATTGGCCGAAAAAAGAAGTAATTCAACAGGATAAATACGAAAATTATTATTATTAAAAATAAATATATCTTTTATGGCAGTAGACAGTTAACATAAAGAAAGTCCGGATACTCAAACGATTCTCTATCTCCGGATATATCCGGACTGTAAGCTGAACCTACTTAACCCGGAGAGATGAAATTTTTCGGGTAATATCCATAACGGTTCCCAATTCACCGATACGCGGAAAGATATTACGGATACTATTCTCGTGGGCTTCCTTTACCCTGTCCGTCATGGCATCAACAGCAAAAGTCAGGTTGTAACCCAGCTCACTCGCGGCACGTGCGGTTCCCTCTACCCCTATGCTCGTTGAAATGCCGGCTAATACCAGCTGCGTGACTCCTCTCTTTTTCAATTCCGCATCAAGTGGAGTCTCAAAGAAAGCATTCCAGGTCTTTTTCTCGATCAGAATATCCTCCGGCTGAGTCTTTATCTCCGGAACGATATTCATAAAACCCATCATGGGAAATGCAAACCGGGCAAAAGTCTGCATCAGCGGATGCTTTGACAATGCTGTTACTTCGACCCGTGTTTTGGTCCAGGCACCCCCCAGCGGATTAACATGAACCACGACAATAGGCAAATTTGCCTCCCTGAACACATCCACCAGCATAGACGCTTTCAACAGGACTTTACTCATTGGATGAATCGTTTCCCTTCTCGCTATTCCCTTCTGCAAATCAATCAGCACCAGAGCCGTCTGTTTATCAATAGTTGTTATCATCATATTCGTTTTGAAGTTACAAATATATTCAATTTCGATAAACATTCAATATTCTGCCCGGTTTGTTTTCAGATTGAATACATTAAATCAGTTTCAGTATAATGCGGCAGCAAAACAAAACAAAGATAAACAGAAAAGGCAGAATAATTATATTCAGTTCACATACAACATCTTAATCACAAATAAAGATTTAGTGCTTGATCTTTGGAAACGAATCATTCCGGCTATTTGCTCTCCTTTGCTGAAATCATATACCCAACGAATACTATTTTGAGCTCCTTTTTTACTAAACAAGAGGAATCCTCTTACAAATAACATCGATACCCTTAGCGTAAAGGCTTTGGCACATCGGTTTACCATTGCCACTCCATAGCCCTATCGTTATTCATTTATCCTTCGGTTATCATTTCGTCTTAGATATTCCCTATATGTTCCGTATATATTCCCTATATAATTCATATATAATCCGTATTTAAATAGATACGGAACATATAGGGATTATATTCGGAACATAAACTATTTATTTATTGAAAAAGTACATTTCAATGATGACCGAAGGATCAATGGACAACGAAACAAGGTAAAAGAAAAAACGGGAGCGACTGGATACGAATAGAATCCCGGTCATGTCTTTAGTCAAAATGGGACAGACCGGATTTTTACAGGGTCAGATATTGAACAAAGGATGTTTTGGGAATAAACATCGTTGTTTTTTGAAACTAAAAAAAGATCAACATAACAGTACCTGATTAGAACAAAAGAAATGCAGTATTATTTAATAGGCAACATATATTATCACACGAAAGACATAACTTATCAAACAGATATTCAAAGCATTTACATCCGGAATAAATATAAAATCAGCAGACAACAGATTATCTCCTGAATAAATCGGAGAAATACAAACCGGGGTTATTCTTGGTCATTTAAAGGGAGTCCATCCTGACAAATGATTTTGAAAGGCATGGAAATCAAACCTTTTTTACTATCTTTGCACCCGAAAGGAATTCGATCCGCTTCCAGGATTGTTTTTCTTTCTTTTTATTCAACTATTTAATGGGGTGCCTTAATATTTCGGGCTGAGATCATACCCTTTGAACCTGCACGGGTAATTCCGCGAAGGGAATAAGCAACATTCATCCGTATTTTTTTTAGGCTCTCAAACTCAAATTCATTAACTCATTTAATTAATTTGCTATGAGACAAATTTTTATTACAGCATTTATGCTGTTATCCGTTTTCACCGTTTTTGCCCAACACACGATCAAAGGAAAGGTGCTGGACGAGAAAGGAAATGCTTTAGCGGGTGCAACTGTCGTTATCCAAAACAGTTCACTCGTTCAGTCAACCGTAAAGGATGGTTCATTCAACTTTGAAAAACTATCCAAAAACAGGTACACACTGGAGGTTTCATTTGTAGGTTTTGAGACCTCTACCCTACCGGTAAATGCCGGTCAGGATTTGGTGATACGATTAAATCCGAAAGCGTATACCATGGATGGAATAACCGTTTCATCACTTCGTGCTACCGATAAATCGCCTGTAGCTCACACCAATATTGATAAAGAAGCGCTATCCAAGAGTAACCTGGGACAGGATATTCCGTATCTGCTATCAATGACACCATCGTTCGTGGCGTCTTCGGATGCCGGCACCGGTATCGGCTACACGGGTTTCCGGATCAGGGGAACGGATGCCACGCGTATTAATATCACCATCAACGGCATTCCGTACAACGATCCGGACGAACAGGGTGCTTATTTTGTGGATATTCCCGACTTTGCCTCTTCCCTACAGAGCATACAGATACAACGGGGCGTGGGGACATCGACCAACGGCGCCGGAGCATTCGGAGCCAACCTGAACCTTCAAACCGAGAATTACGCCCAGAAGGCATCGGGCGAAGCCAGCGTAACATACGGTTCATTCAACACTCTGAAAGAAACCGTGAAAGCCAGCTCGGGACTGATAAACGGCCATTGGGCTATCGACACACGACTTTCTTCGGTAAAATCGGATGGATATATCGACCGGGGTTCGGTGGATATGAAATCGTACTTTGTTCAGGCCGGGTATTATGACGAACGGACATCGATCAAGTTCGTGACTTTTGGCGGAACGGAAAAGACCTACCATGCGTGGGATGGCGTTCCGGCAGATTCATTATCCACCCACCGCACCTATAATCCGTGCGGATATATGGGAACCGATGCAAACGGGAAGCCGCTTTATTACCAGAATCAGACGGATAGTTATATCCAGACAAATTATCAGTTGCTGGGAGCCCATACTTTCTCCAACGAATTAAGTCTGAATGCCGGGCTACATTATACCCGGGGAGATGGATATTATGAAGAGTATAAACAAGACGAGTCATTAAGTAAATACTCATTAACCCCTTTCACTTCGAATGGTACAACTATCACCAACAGTGACTTAGTAGCCCAGAAGAAAATGACAAATGACTTCACGGGAGGTGTTTTCTCGCTTAACTATCAGAAAAATAAAGTCACTGCACAATTGGGTGGAGCAGCCAACTATTATTGGGGTGAGCATTTCGGAGACGTAATCTGGGTGAAAAACTATATCGGAAATCTGCTACCTATTACAGAATACTACCGCAGCAAGGTAAGCAAACTGGATGCAAACATTTACCTGAAGGCAAATTATGAACTTACATCAAAATTCAATGTAAATATCGATTTACAATATCGCAGGGTCAATTACACCTTAACAGGCCAAAACGATCAGTGGAATGACGCCATTGGAGCCATGCAGACACTTGACGTTCATAAGCATTTCAACTTCTTTAACCCGAAAGTAGGAGCTTACTACCGTCCTAACATACACAATGATTTGTACGCATCGTTGGCTATTGCCAACCGCGAACCTACCCGGACCAATTATACCGATGGGACTTCGGATACATGGCCAACTTCCGAAACATTATACGATGGAGAAATCGGTTATAAATATCACAACGATATTTATTCACTGGGAGTGAATGGCTATTTAATGTACTACCACAACCAGTTGGTGCTGACCGGTAAAGTTGACGATATGGGCGAAATGCTAACCGGAAATATCCCTACAAGTTACCGTTCGGGTATTGAATTCATGGGAAGCATAAAACCGGTCAACTGGTTACGTTGGGATGCTTCGGTAACCGTTAGTCGTAACAGGGTAATCAACTATACCGAATATGCAAATATCTATGATAATGACCAGAAATGGAATTGGATTGGTCAGAAACAAAATGTTATTGGTAGCGCACCGATAGCCTTTTCGCCCGAACTGTTGGGCAACAGTATGCTGACGTACACACAGGGTAATTTTGAAGCGGGATTCCAGTCACAATATATCGGAAAGCAATATATTGATAATACAGGGAGCAATGACCGTTCACTAAGTGCATACTTTATAAATAACCTTCGTTTAAGCTATTCAATCCCGGTAAAAGGAACTCGGGGGGTTGGACTGGCAGTGTTGATGAATAATATTTTCAATGAACAGTACAGCAGTAATGCCAGTGTTTGGGATTCATATTATTTCCGTGACAGCGCAACGCCTGCAACACGTTATAATGATGTTCGTTATTTTCCACAGGCAGGAACAAATTTCTTAGCTTCTGTAACCGTAAAGTTTTAAAAAAAGAAGTCTTTCAGGATGAAAAGGTCGGGCAAAAGTCCGGCCTTTTTGGTTTTATACCGGAGAATGAAAAAAGGCTTACCGGTTTCCCGATAAGCCTTTTATTAAAATCAAGTGGAGATTACCGGACTCGAACCGGTCACCTCGACACTGCCAGTGTCGCGCTCTAGCCAGATGAGCTAAACCCCCGTTTGATTTTAAATTGCGGTGCAAAGATAAGGAAGTTTTGGAAATTATGCGTACTTTTGCTTTATTAATTTTTTAATAACCATTGAATTTATGTTCATATACAATACGACCTACCTGGTATCGGACAAAGTACACGATACATGGCTCAAATGGGTTCGCGAACAGCATATCCCATTTATGCTCGACACTAAATACTTAACGCAACCCCAAGTAGCCCGCGTAATTACCAGCGACAAACAGGACGGCACTTCCTTCTCGGTTCAGTTTCATGTTCGGGATATGCAAACGCTTAAATTGTGGAATAAGGAATATAGCGTTCTCTTTCAGGAAAACTGCTCTCAGCAATTCGGGACAGAGGTTATTTTCTTTACCACAGTACTGGAGCTGGTTGATTAAAATATGGTTAAGGAACAAATCATATTAGGGATCGATCCGGGAACAACCATAATGGGTTACGGTATTCTGAAAGTTACCGGCAACAAGACCGAAATGCTGGCTATGGGTGTCCTCGACCTGAAGAAATACAGCAATCATTACCTTAAATTGCAACGTATTTTTGCCATGACATTATCACTTATCGATGAGTTTCACCCGGATCATTTAGCTATTGAAGCCCCTTTCTTTGGAAAGAACGTGCAATCTATGCTGAAGCTCGGACGGGCACAGGGCGTAGCCATGTCGGCAGCATTGTATCGGGATATACCGCTTACCGAATACGCACCGCTGAAAATAAAGATGGCTATCACCGGTAACGGGAGTGCATCCAAAGAACAAGTAGCGGATATGCTTCGTCGATATTTGAAAATTCCGCAGGAAAGTATGCTTCCCCAACTGGATGCAACCGATGGGCTGGCAGCAGCTTATTGCCATTTTTTGCAAATGGGAAGACCAACATCTGAAAAAGCGTACTCCGGGTGGAAAGACTTTATTGCCAAAAACGAGGATAAAGTAAAGAAACCGAAAGTAATTAAAGGAGAACAGACGACTGATTGATTAGTTGATTGGCTTACGGTTGAACACGGAAATAAGTTGGTTGAATCATACGAGAGAACAAAGAGAAGGTCGTTTGCAATGCAAACGACCTTCTCTTTGTTCTCTAATTATATATTCTTACTTGGTTGATTCAGAAGTCATAGCTCCCTATTTTGTTAATTAATGGAGAAACTATTCAACCAAACGACTAATCAATCAGTTCAAATCCCGTGTAAGGCACTAACGCTTTTGGGATACGAATACCTTCAGGTGTTTGGTTATTTTCCAATAAAGCAGCGACAATACGGGGTAAAGCCATAGCACTGCCATTTAATGTATGACAAAGCTGGGTTTTCTTATCAGCAGTTCTGAAGCGGCATTTCAAACGGTTAGCCTGATAACTCTCGAAATTGGATACAGAGCTAACCTCCAACCAACGTTCCTGAGCTGCAGAGAAAACTTCAAAATCAAATGTCAATGCAGAAGTGAAACTCATATCACCACCACAGAGACGCAAAATACGCCATGGCAATTCAAGTTTATCAACCAGTGTCTGTACGTAATTCACCATTTGGTCAAGCGTTTCATACGACTTATCCGGATGTTGTATTTGTACAATTTCTACTTTATCGAATTGATGCAAGCGATTCAATCCACGAACATCTTTACCATACGAACCTGCTTCACGACGGAAGCAAGCTGAATATGCGGTATTCCTGATAGGAAGTTCACTCTCATTCAGGATAACATCACGGTAGATATTCGTAACAGGGACTTCAGCTGTTGGAATTAAATACAAATCATCCACATCACAATGGTACATTTGACCTTCTTTGTCGGGTAATTGACCTGTTCCATAACCAGAAGCAGCATTTACCACGTAAGGAGGTTGCACTTCCAGATAACCGGCTTCACGGGCATTATCAAGGAAAAAATTGATTAACGCACGTTGCAAACGAGCCCCTTTTCCTTTGTAGACAGGGAATCCGGCACCCGATATTTTAACCCCTAATTCAAAATCAATCAGATCATATTTCTTTGCCAGATCCCAATGAGGAACAGCATCTGCAGGTAAGTTAGGCATTACACCACCCGTATGTTCAGTCAGGTTATCTTCAGCATGCTTTCCGGCAGGGACGCTTGAATGAGGTAAATTTGGTATTTGCACCAACAATTCGTTTAATTTTTGCTCTACCGCTGTTTGCTGGTCACCAAGGGTTTTAATAGTTTCTTTCAGCTCAATCGTTTTCTCTTTAGCCTTAGCAGCTTCTTCCTGTTTGCCTTGTTTGAATAACAACCCGATTTCTTTAGAATGATTATTTAATTCCGCAGAAGCAGTGTCCACCTGAACCTGCGTTAACTTACGCAAATTATCCAACTCTACTACTTGGGCAATGATGGCAGCTCCATCGTAATTCTTTATTGCAAGCCGGGCAATTACTTCTGCTGTATTTTCTGTAATATATTTTAGTGTAAGCATAAATTATAATGTTGACCCTCTAATCCTATAAAGTAGACATGAGGAATGTATTGAAATGATTGATTTTTGATCTCAACAGTCTTTAAGCTTCCTTTAGGAGATTGAGAATTCTAAATAAAAAATCTCCTGTAATTTTACAGGAATGTAAAACAACAGGAGATTTATGTGTGTTGAGTATCGACTAATTCTTAGTTAGCTTCGATAGGTTTTACAGAAACAAATGACTTGTTGTCTTTCTTTTTTCTGAATTCTACAACTCCATCGATTAATGCGAATAATGTATGATCTTTACCCATACCAATGTTTTGACCAATATGGTGAACTGTTCCACGTTGACGAACGATGATGTTACCTGCTTTTGCAAATTGACCACCAAAAATCTTTACGCCAAGTCGCTTGCTTTCTGATTCACGACCGTTCTTTGAGCTACCAACCCCTTTCTTATGTGCCATTTTCTTCTAATTTTATCGGTTAAGCTACAATTATTTCTTTAATAAATAACTCTGTGAAATTCTGACGGTGACCGTTGCGTTTGCGATACCCCTTACGACGTTTCTTGTGGAAAATAATTACTTTTTCACCACGAACATGCGATAATACTTCGCATATGATCTTAGCACCTTCAACGACCGGAGCACCAACTGTGACAGCACCTTCGTTGTCAAGCAGTAACACTTTGTCAAATTCAACCTGAGAGCCTCTTTCAGCCTCTTCCATACGATGGATATACAGTCTTTTTCCGGCTTCCACCTTAAACTGTTGTCCTAAAATTTCTACGATTGCGTACATTACTTTAATGACTTTTCTGATTACATCGGGAAGGTGAGGTGCCAAAGGCATTGCTTCTTATCTACCTTATCCGAAACGAGGTGCAAAAATACAATTTTATTTTTAAACTGCAAAATGTTGTGTCAAAATATTTTTAATTCAACAAAACATATTGTTGAATACTGAATTTCAAAGTCTTGATTCTATTTATTAAATCCTGCCAATATCAGTTTAACCGATCTTTAAAGAAGTCATGGTTAACGAACCCATTACTGCTTTATCATTGAAAAATGTAATGCTTTCATCTTCGTTTTTTAATGCCAGCGAATAAAGTAAAGGAAGATAATGATCTGGTGTCGGTATAGCCATTTGCACTTCTTTACCCAACAGGTTATAATCAATCAGGTCTTTATGTTTATTCGTGAGAATAAGTCTTTTAATGATGTCATTTGCTTCCAACGTCCAGTCAAATCCATATTCTTCGTCGTCGGCTTTATCCCAAGCCACTTTTCGTAGGTTATGAACGATATTACCGCTCCCGACAATTAAAACACCTTTATCTCTGAACAAAGCCAACTCTTTTGCCAGATCATAATGTTCCTGTGGAGACTTATTATAATCCAGACTCATTTGAATGACCGGAATATCGGCTTTTGGGTATATACGTCGGATCACACTCCATGTTCCATGATCCAGTCCCCATTTCTCATCAGCCCGGACATTCGTACCTTTAATCGTATGAATAGTTTCTTTGGCTAAATCAGGATCCCCGGGTGCCGGATATTGTATTTCGTATAATTCTCGCGGGAATCCACCGAAATCATGAATAGTTGGTGGCGTTAGCATGGCTGTTACTTCCGTACCACGGGTTTCCCAATGAGCGGAAATACAGATTACAGCTTTCGGTTTCGGTATTATTTCACCAAGTTCTTGCCAATAGCGGGTAAATTCATTCTCCTCAATGGCATACATTGGACTTCCATGTCCGACAAACAACACAGGCATACGCTCTGTGTTGTTTTCAGCATCTTTTAAATTATTCAAATTATTGAGATTCATGATCTATCGTTTTATGTAAATTTATCAACTAATCCGGCATGACTATATAAGCTTTTCAGCAATACGGTCAATTAACCGACTGCAAATTCAACATCGCAAAGTATTTTCACCTTATCACCAACCAGGACACCACCTGCTTCAAGAGCTGCATTCCATTCCATGCCCCAGTCTTTACGTTTTATCTCACCAGAGACAGAGAATCCTGCCTTTTTATTTCCCCATGGATCGGTCATCAGACCACCGAATTCAACGGCCAACGTAATGGGCTTTGTAATTTCTTTAATAGTAAGAGTGCCATTCAGTTCATAGTTTTCTTCATCTTTTTGTACCATTCCTTTTCCTTCAAATTCAATGGTTGAATACTTTTCTACATCAAAGAAATCTGCACTTTTTAAATGTGCATCTCTGTCTGCGAGTTCCGTATCAACTGAAGATGCTTTTATAGACAAACTAACTGCTGTAGACGAAAAGTCATTTTCAGTCATACTTGCTTTTCCTTCAAATTCTTTAAAGCTCCCCAATACATTGGATATCATAAGGTGTTTTACCTTAAACTGGATTTTGCTATGCGTCGGATCTATAACCCCCTGCAATAATTTTGATTCTGTTGTGCTCATAATGTTATGCTTCTTAAAATTAAACTGTTTATTAAAGGTCCTTATTTACCTAGACCTAATTGATTCATATATGTTTGGTTATCCCAGAAGAGATATTCTTCTATTATGACGCCATCCTTCCAGACAGCTACGGTACACATGGGTAAGGTGAACGATTTACCGGTTGGTTGAATAAATTTACCATCCCCTATCGGCATCGGTTGTGTGAATGTTCCGGTCATCACTCCGGTCACACAAGTCATATTGCCTGACCCAAAGCGAACCGGATGTATTTTGATATTCGTGTTCGGAGCATAGACAAACATGTATTTTAAATCTGCAATGTGCCGTTCAATACCCAGTGTGAAATGTCCGTCAGGCCAGTATACCTTAACGTTTTTTGCATGGCTCTCGTGCAGCCGAACCCATTGTTGATTACTGAAAACAGTATAATCGAGCGTATCAAATGTCTGAAGATTTTTAGCTATTTCAGCATTACCGGCTGTCAACATTTTGATCTGAGCGCGTAAGGCAGCAATCTCTTTTTGACTTTTTGATTCTTTTTGTGCACTGGCATTACCGGATGCACTTACTGACATGGAGATGAAAAGCATTGCAACGAAGGCAACATAAAATAATTTTTTCATTGTTTCAAATTTTAAATTGATTACAAATATGCTTTAATTATTATGTTGCAAAGATAGGCTTATGCGAATATCCGGGGGTAACAGTTTTTGGAAAAAGAGTGGTACTTTTAGGAAATAATGGCACGGGTCATTTCCCGAAATTCGGTTGGAGTGACTGACGTTTTGTTTCGAAATACGCGTGTAAAGTATGACTTCTCATTGTAACCCAGATCATAACCGATTTCAGAAACGGGTTTATCCGAATGAATCAACAGATTTTTCGCTTCGATAAGTTTGCGGGTTTCTATGATTTCCGAGACGCTTTTCTGAAAATTGTTTTTACAGATTATATTTAAGTTCCGTTCCGACATATTCATCTTATCGGCATAAAAAGTCACGCCCTCATCTCGGCGAAAGTTTTCTTCCAGGATTCTGAGGAAGTTATTGAATGTCGTTATTTGGGATGCTTTAATGGTACTTTCCACCGGGATATTTCTTTTTCGCTCTGCTTCAATCATCGAAATCAGTCCGGAAGTGAGGTGGCGAATGGTCTGGAAATCCGGATTCTCTTGTTCTGACTCTGTCTGAATAATTTCACAAAGACTTGTAAATCGGTTTATACAAGTGTTGGCAGACAAGGGAATGCTTGTAGAGGTAAAGAAATTAGAGTAGAAGTTCAGTCTTGAGTCGGGGATAAATTCACTCTGATAATTGATCGCCCAACCCCGCAAGTCGTCGCGTTCGACGACCCGATGCATTTTACCCCTTGAAACATAACTCACCGAAGGAGCCTGTATAACTTCAACCTGAAAATCAATATAATGTTCCAGACTTCCTTCAGTAACGATAATTAATTCTTCAAAATCATGAAAATGGGCACCTTCTCGCTTTGCACGAATATTATCAACAAATTCTTTGGTTATTTTGAATATCGTAAATTGTTTATCCATAAAATGAATGTAAGAATAATTGATTAATAATTAAGCTGGAAATCAATGAATCAAATTTAGACATACTGATCCTGAGACTTGCGAATCGGGACGATTAACCGCACACGGACAGAATGCTATCCCGCCCATCCTTCCCGATCCAGGTTACGGTAATTTATGGCTTCCGCCAGGTGATTGGAAAGTATATTTTCCGAATTATCCAGGTCGGCAATCGTGCGTCCGACTTTTATAATACGGTCGTAAGCCCTGGCCGACAAGCTCAGGCGTTGCATGGCGTTCTTCAACAACTCCGAACCGGCCTTATCTATTTGCGCGAATGACCTCATTTGTTTCGACGAAATTTGAGCATTACAATACACGCCATCAATATCCCGAAACCGTACTTCCTGAATCTGGCGGGCTTTGATAACCCGTCCGCGTACGACTTCACTGCTCTCCGACTCTTTCATTTCCGATAACTTTTCAAACGGGACCGGTATTATTTCTATATGAATATCGATACGGTCCAGCAATGGCCCCGAGATACGACTCAGGTATTTCTGCACTACTCCGGGACCGCATACACATTCCCGGTCCGGATGGTTATAATATCCGCAAGGGCAAGGATTCATCGAAGCTACCAACATAAAGCTGGCAGGATACTCTATTGCAAATTTAGCCCGGGAAATACAGATTTTTCGATCTTCCAGCGGTTGGCGCAGAACTTCCAGCACCGTCCTTTTGAATTCAGGTAGCTCATCCAGAAAGAGTACTCCGTTATGCGCCAGCGATATTTCTCCCGGCTGTGGGAATGTTCCTCCCCCGACCAGTGCAACGTCCGAAATTGTATGATGAGGGCTTCGAAACGGTCGTTCCGAAATAAGCGAAGTATTACTGTCAATATTGCCTGCTACCGAATGGATCTTCGTTGTTTCAAGCGCTTCCTGAAGTGAAAGTGGAGGCAGGATAGTCGGTATTCGTTTGGCTAACATCGATTTGCCGGCCCCGGGAGGACCTACCATGATGATATTATGACCGCCGGCAGCTGCTACCTCCAGTGCCCGTTTGACATTTTCCTGCCCTTTCACATCGGCAAAGTCTATTTCCGAATGATTCAGGTTATTGAAAAACACTTCCCGGGTATTTACAATCGTAGGTTCCAGAGAGCATGTCCCGTTGAAGAAATTAATCACTTCCGTGATATTTTCAACCCCATACACGATCAGGTTATTGACTACAGCAGCCTCCCGCGCATTCTGTTTAGGCAGTATAAATCCGGTGTAGCCTTCTTCCCGCGCTTTAATGGCAATGGGCAGGACTCCCTTTATAGGTTGCAATCCGCCGTCCAACGACAATTCTCCCATAATCACGTATCGCTCCAGCTCCGTCGGAACAAGGGCGTTGGAAGCCGCCATGATACCTATTGCCATGGGCAGGTCATAAGCCGACCCTTCCTTCCGTATATCCGCCGGGGCCATGTTGATAACAATCTGTTGATGCGGAAACTTATGCCCCGTATAATTCAACGCCGAGGTAATACGTTCATGACTCTCCTTGACAGCATTATCCGGCAATCCGACATGAAAGAACCGGATTCCCTGGCTTACATTTACTTCAATTGTAACGATCGTAGCATTTATACCTTGTACAGCTGCGCCAAAAGTTTTTACTAACATGTTTGTTTCTATTTAAGATTACACACTTAAAAATCATCAACATATTAAAAGTAAAATAGGAATTATAAATCAATTAAATAGCATATCCAACGTTTAGAGACAATGGAATCTTCACGGCCTCATTTTTAGGGAATACATTTCCGTTAGAATAGTGTCCGATCTTTATCTCTGCATTAAAGTTTCTCTTTTCTCCAAAGAATATACCGACTCCCATAGTATCCTGAAAGGTAAAGTGTTCACCTGTATCCGAACCATCCAGAATGGTTTTCGAAATATAAGTCGGGCCTGCTACCGAATAATAGAAATAAGCATCCATTGGTTGAGTATGCAGGAAATTAAATCGTAAAACAGGAAACGCTGAAAGCGTATAAAAAGTTTGTTTATTCGGATTGCTCTTTCCTGATCCAATCCCCTTAGTCTCCCAACTCGAGGCGCTTACTCCCCAATCCAAGGCAAACAAACCGGACGTATGAAATATATTTTGGCGATATGTAAGCGATAACCCCTGGTATACCTCCGCATTACCTCCCCAGAACAAACAGGCTTTTTCGAGAGCATTATTTATACTATACCCGAATACATTGGTCGAATACCCGATCTGAAACAAGTGTTTCGGGTTTATATAACCTTTCTCGCTTCCTTCTTTCAGCTTTTTGTCTGAAACAGGGGTTAGTTTATAATTAAACCCGGCCGACAGGAAGGTGGTTGCCGGTTGGTTCGCCGAACTTATTTTAGGCGTATAGGCCGCACTCAGCATCAAACGCCAGTTATCATTCAGGTGATAGTTTATTCCGCCGCCGGTCAGGAGTGAAGCATAAGTCCCTCCTTTTATGATCGGGGTTCCATCATCCGCATTAAATCCATGCCGGGTTACGATCCCCAGTCCGGCTTCACCCATTAACGAAAAATGATTGCCGATAGGTAACTCTGGCCGCAACGTCAGACCACCCACATTCATCCATACCGAGCTTCGGTCGTTTTTTCGGGTCCCATTGTCATAGTAATAAAACACCCACGAAACAGGACGCATATACGTCAATTGAGCCGACAAGTATTTATTAAATTCATAACCATACAACACCAACCGTACTGCAGCATGATTTACCACAACATTATTGAATTTATAAATAGATGGATCAGGATTTACAAATTGTGACTCCCCAAAGTCATAATTAATAGAGCCGACACTTACACCAAAATAAGCATTCTTCAAAACCAGCGGTAATTGTGCACGATCATCCTGAGCCGTAGCCGTTAACGACATGATTAGAAATAAAATGGGAAAAACGATTTTTAGCGAAATAAATTTCATTATGAATTTTAATATTACAGTTTTTCGTATCAAAAAAATTCTTTCAATTGAAAGAAAGCATACATCCAAACGGCACAACGGCACGTTACGTTGCAAAATTAGTTAATATATTTAATACTTTATCAGGTTACACATAATTTTGCGAAAAGTTATCATTCTTTCATCATATTATGTAAGTGAAACCAACGAATGTAGTAGAATATACAGAAGAACAAAATAAGAACAGAACGCCAATCTACGCCGGTGGTACGAATGAAATATGAAATTCAATTCAAACAAAACAGAACAATATAAACAATTGATGAATAATTCAATGAATAAACACTGCACCTGAAATCCGTCACAGGATATTCATCGGTTTCAGTCTGCTGATTCCATGCAAATCCGCGTCCCGTTCTTTCCTGAAACAGGATACCCATTTACTTAAAAACAGAAAAGTCGAAACAACAATTGCTTCGGCTTTTCTTCCTGATTTATTATATTCCCGGATTAGGCTTTTTCCGACAAATAACTTGCTATACCATCCTGTGTAGGTGTCAATGCCTTGTCTCCTTTTTTCCAGTTAGCAGGGCATACTTCTCCGTATTCTTCGGTAAATTGCAATGCGTCGATCAGTCTGAGCACTTCATCCACATTTCGACCCAGCGGCATATCATTCACCACCTGATGACGTACGACTCCGGTCTTATCAATTAAGAACAGTCCCCTATAAGCCTTCGGTTCGCCTACAAATGTTTCGTTTCCTTCTTCATCGTATTCACCCCAGCCTGCCAAAACATCATAAGCCTTAGACACTTCCAGCGTATGATCCGCAACGATCGGATAGGTTACCCCCTGTATTCCGCCTTCTTTTTGCGGTGTCTGGAGCCATTTCCAGTGCGAGAATTCCGAGTCGGTCGAGGCTCCGATCAATACAGTATTTCTTTTCTCAAATTCTTCCGACTTATCCTGGAAGGCGATTAATTCGGTTGGACAAACAAATGTAAAATCGGCCGGATAAAAGAAGAACACGACATACTTCTCACCCACAAATTGTTCCAATGAAAAATTTTCTACAATTTCATTTCCGTTTACAACAGCTTTGCTGTTGAATACCGGTGCTTTTTTTCCTACTAATACTGACATATTTTTTATTTTTTAATTGGTTGAAATTCTTGATCACAAAAATAATTATATACAAATTAAATACACCATAAAACCTTATAGAGTTTTTGAATAGCTTAATAGGGAAAATTAATGATAACTCCAATCGGTTTTTAAACAATGATAAACCGTCAAACCGGTCACCCCCTCTTGTTGAAACACCGGTCTCCCTGCTGACCTCCGTTAAAACACCGGGGAAAAGAAATTGTTTACTGTCATTTCATTCGACGGTGGATTATTCCGGACAAGTCATCATCCCGACAGGTCTAAATTGAATGATTCAAAACAATCCACCACCCGAACGATAGACTATCGCCGTCGTATTGCCGTTGTATGGTCTAACTTTACAGGTAGCTGTTTAGAAATTCAGACGGAAGTAATACGATGATATTACGGTCCTATATAATACCGTAACATGACCATGTCATCACCATAATACTACCGTAATATCACCGTAATATCTATAGCGATACGACGGCGATACAACGACGATACAACGACGAAATACCGGACGAAAGAAGAAGAAAATATCGTTGGAAAAAGCAGAAGGAAGGTGAATAAAAAAACGGATTAAAACCCGGCAAACAATTGTTTCAGGGGTTCAATCCGTATTAAAAGCGAAAGAAAGGAAAAGCGACAGGGAATGAACGTTAAGTTGTTAACGGGTCGTCACTTTATGGTTTTACAGGAAAGCTATTCAACGGCAACGCTCCGGCACGTTGAAAATTCGGGAAAGAGGAGCTTCGGAGAGCAGCTGCGAGACAAAAGATAAGGAAGCAGTACCGGAAGGCATATTGATCTAAAGAATCCCGGGTTAAACTTTATAAATAAGAACGGTAGCATACGCTGCAATTCCTTCCTTTCGACCCACAAAACCCATCTTTTCGGAAGTTGTAGCCTTTATGGAAAGAACATCGGTATCAACTCCCATTACCTCGGACAAGCAACTTTGCATGGTTGGGATATGAGGATTGAGTTTCGGCTCTTCGGCACAAACGGTACAATCCGCATTTCCGAATTCGTAGCCATGCTGACGGATCAGGACCATTGTCTCGAGTAATAATATCTTACTGTCGATATTTTTATATTCCTTTGAGCTGTCCGGGAAATGGAATCCGATGTCGCGAAGATTAGCGGCTCCCAGTAAGGCATCGCATAAAGCATGAATCAACACGTCGGCATCCGAATGACCCAACAACCCGACCGTATGTTCAATACGGATTCCACCTAACCACAATTCACGTTCAGGTGCAAATGAATGCACATCATATCCAAAACCAACCCGTATATTCATATCCGACAATAAAAAATAAATCAAAAACGGTTGCATCAACCTGAAGGAAGAAAACAACCGTCTAAATAATAATTAAATAGCACCTTATCCGCAGCGTCTTCAGCTTATTTGATCAGATTTTTCAATCCGTACAAATCAAATGAAAGCGAGAAACGCAGGGTTTGATCCAGTGGATTCGATTGAGCAACAGCCATAATATAAGAAGCATCCAACTGAAATATATTCAATTTAAATCCGGCTCCTGCCGTAAAGTATTTACGATTGCCTTTATATTTGTTTTCATTATAATAACCGCCCCGTACAAAGAACTGGTTATTATAAGCATACTCTGCACCTACCGACCACATAATTTCCTGCATTTCTTCTTTAAATCCTCCGGGTGCACTAAATGATTTGAAAATACCGGTGATAGGCGACATATCACTATATTGTTGCGAGGTCAAGCTATCTTGTGTCGGTACTAATAATTTATTTAGATCCAGACTGACAGAGATTTTATTAAAGTTGTCGATCGGATATTCGAAAGAACCTCCAAGTCGTAAATTTGTCGGAATAAAGTTACTGGTTTCATTCTTATCATACGATATTTTTGACCCGATATTTGAGATACTAAGACCAAAGGCTAATTTTCCATCCCCATCCTGCAACGCAACATGAGTCCTGTAATAAGCGGCCACGTCAGCTGCAACGGCTGAACCGGGATACATGGTTACGGAAGAGCCTCCGTTTGCAAAGTTTATGCCGTTATTCAGGTCGGAATGGATAAAGCGTAAGGTGGCAGATGCCGAGAGTTTTTCCGAAAGCAAGCGTGAATAGGCCACATCAATCGAGTATTCATTCGGATTTGCAGTTCCCTGTGTTGTTCCCTGTTCGTCCATCAAAGCAATTGCGCCCATCGTAAAATAACGTAACGAAGCACTCAGGGCTTGGCGTTGATCAAGTTTCCAATATCCGGCGAGATAAGACAGATTGATGTCCGGAACCAGTTGTCGAAGCCACGGGGTATACGAAACAGAAACACCGGCATCACTTTCCATAAAGACATATTTGGCGGCATTCCAATACTGAGAGTTAACATCCGGAGAAGTTGCAACACCTACATCACCCATACCACCGGCGCGCGCATCCGGAGCGATATTGAGTGAAGGTACGGCTGTAATAACAGGGTTATTTACCTGGGCGAAAACGCTTACAGATAATGTGACTAACGCACATAAAGCTAAAAGTTTATTTTTCATTCGGGAAATCTATTATTTTTTGAGTACAATATTAGTGAAAAGAATTAAGAATTTGAATAATTAAACGGGAAATTTCGATATTATTGTTCAACGATCAACATTTTATTTGTTTTAGACGTAAAATTGCTATTCGAAGTTTTAATGCTTACACGATAGAAATAAATACCTGTCTTAACTCTCAGGCCTGTGCTGGAAGATAAATTCCAGAAGATATTATCGGCACCCGATTGAGAGAATGACCAGACTTTGCATCCGGTGATATCAAAAATCTCAACTTTCGTGCTGAGAACGGTTTCCGGCCTGTCGTGCTTAATAACTATAGTGGTCTGGGTACTCACCGGATTCGGATAATTGCAGACGGTGAATATCTCGGGAGTCAATCCTGCTACCACTACAAAGTCAATCGATTTTGTAGTGGAGTTATTCAGTAAGTCCCAAACGCGGAATGTAAGAGTATGCTTACCGTTTTCCATGGACGGCAATTTATAGTTCACGACACCGCTTGTATAGCTATTTGTATTCGCCTGAAAAGAATTATTCAGGATATAGGATTGTTCGGAGTCCTGATCAATGGTCAACAGAATATCGTGACCGATCCCACTGCCGACGGTATTAATCCCATCATTATCGCTCACATTTGCAATAAAAAGCGGAGTTTCATTCACTTGGCCTCCCGACACAAAGTTTTCGGAATTTAAATACAAGTCGGCCTTCGGTCCGATCGTATCCGTAACATAATTGGTATCCGTACCACCAATCATAAAATTTTCATAATAACCCTGCGCTTCAAAATCGTTTGTATCGTCATGTGCATAGTAATCTATTCTTCCACCTCCGAAATTATATTTAATATCTTTGGGAATCAGAAAAGTAAAGCTATAAGCCCCATTAACGACCGGAATATCCCCTGAAAACAAGATATTCGGGCGGTCGAAATAGGTCATTGCCCCATCACCCTCATTGTTTTTTGTAGTTATACTCTGCACCTTATCGTAAACAACAGCATGAAGAGTCCCGTTAAAGGTTTCAATCTTAGCACCATTAGCATCAGCGATTATTCCCCGAACAGAATCAACGGACAGAGCACGTAAGGTATCGTTTTTAAGCGAAGAGTCAGTATTGATCTGTTTGGTAATCACCTGATATTTTGTCGGATAATTAAGCTTTAGAGCAGGATCTCCAACAAATACGTAGGACAATTTATTAATTTGACTTCCGATATTATTTTTAGCATAGGCGATGGCATCACCGATACGAAGTTGATCACCATTTTGCTTTGCCAACAAAGTCTGACAAAATAAGTTATCGAGCATAAAGTTTGGAGACGAAAATACGGGACGAGCAGCAGCCAGAATCGCAATACCCCCTCCGGTAGGATTAAAAACGACTTCTTCACCTGCCGAAAGAATTTTTTTATCAAATTGTACAAAATCACAGGTAGCTGCGATGAAGAGCGGCAAGTGCGTATTCGCTAAAGCATTAATATCAGTTGTTGTAAGGATACTCTCATTTGCCCAACCCAATGCAGACGCATGACCCGTGTAGTTTAACATAAACAATCCATTTTGGATCAAATTAAGCAACTGGGTTTTTGCAGTCGGATAACTTTGACCACTAGCATTCACCACTTGTTGGAATGCGTCTAAATAAATTTTATGTATTTGGTATACAGGATCATTTATTGCCAGAGATACAGCAATATTATCTGCTTGCGTCGCATGCAGAGAAGCATCACCATCGTCTGCAACAAAACATAATTGGTTCTTCCAATAGCCTTTTCCCTGATTACTCATATAACCGATCGTTTTGTTTACTACATTGGCAGCCTGCTGCGTTGTCGTTACAGTAAAGCGACCTACAGCAATATTCATTAAATCGGAAGAAATTTGCGAACCTTCATAATCGTCCAATAAAGTGAAATAATCATCGGTAACATAAGAGTCTGTTATTTCCAATGAATTATCAGCCTGATAGGTTAATACAAAATTATCACCGGAATCGGAACGTAATTTGCGGTTATCATAAGACCCTTTACCAAAGAGCAACAGATATTTGGGTAAATCAGTTTTACTATTTGAGGATAGAGCCCGGTCGTACAACATTTTCATAACCCAGCGATAGGCCGTAGCATCGGGTGTTCCGGAAGAGAATTCATTGTATACCTGATCGGTAGTAACAACCGACACGGTCAGATTATCATTACGTCTATGAGCTTGGGCTAATTTTTCGGCTTGCGTCAGGAAATCAGGATGTGTAATAATGACCATGTCTGCCTGAGTGATTCCATGAAGATTTTGGTTTGTAACAGTCCCGACTATATCCGGTTTTTGAAAAGCCGAAGAGGCGATAGGGTCAATTGCCAGATAGTTTTTGACAGTATTGCCGGAATCCGTAAATGAGAGTTTACTATTTACCGTTCCCGTTGAAAGTTGACTGATATTCTGAGCATCTGTAATGTCCCAAATCTGAACATTGGCATTGGCATTGCTTAGCAGATATTGATTATAGGACGACTGACCCAGAAAATCAACATTCTGGAATTGCATGACAGATCCGCTCATTGTCAAATACCTACGGACATTTACCTCCAGATAATTTAAATACCCAACAGAAGTAGAGGTTGACTCTATATAGGCAAGATTAAAATTAAACGCAGATGTTTGAGGAGTAAACGAATAAATAGCCGAAGCTCCCGTACCCATATCATAACTATCCGTGGATGAAACCGGAGCTACGGAGAGGGTCTTAGCCTGAGCACCATTTAAATTGAGAGAGAAATTTGAGCTGGAAGAAGACGTGGCAGCTACATCAAGATGCACGGTTGTTGAATTAGTTAAGACCGGATTGGGAAAGGTAAACGGCAAGACATACGACGTTATATCACTAAAAGTCTCTCCGTAAAATTCTTTTCCCGATTGGCACAAATTAAGCAAGTCGGTTTCATGAACCTTGTAATCAACAAATTCTTCGACCTTATTAATAATTGGAGAATCGGGAAGTACAATGGATTTTTCTTCAATCTTCTTTCCTACTCCGGCATCCGATGATACGAAATAATACGCATAACTGGAATACGGATTCACGACATGCGTAAACATAGACTTCGAGGCATCGTAAGACCATTTATTTACACCCTGAGCATAAAACAGGATATAATCACCTGCATTAAACACACCATCCGAACCTTTATTCATATATACGGCGACTTCAGGTAAATCATCAATCTTAGGCAGTAAAAAACTTTGGGGCAAAACACCACCTCCGTAACCGAAAATACGGACATTCGCCGGATCGACACCCATGGAAGATAAATCTTCATAGGTCAATTTATAGACTCCACTGTCTTTTATTCTGATTTTTACAAATTTACCCTGCGCTAAGACAGACGAGGCAGCATAAGTCCGCGAGTTTGAAGAAGCTATTTTCTGAGAGAGTGAAGTTTGTGAGATATGCAAATCAAAAGATTGTAATTTCAACAGGTTGGCGCCTTGCTTCACGAATGGGAATATACTAACACTGAGGAAACTTGCACCCGAGATATTTAAGACACCAGTTGTGACTACCGGAATATCGGACAGCACATTATTTCCGGGTAATAATGCCATCTCTTCGTTCGTCAGGGGAATATAGACGGAATTCTTTATTTCTGCTTTATAAGAGAAAGCCGGATCGCAATGAATGCGTTGGTTATAATAGGGCAAATGGTTTTCGGCAGGATACTGAGCACTATCGAATGAGATTACATTTATGGATGAAGTGCCTGAATACCATTTCTCTACTCCTTTCCAATTTAACTTGTGCGAGGTAACTTTTTCTGTCTGTGCATATAAGGCACAAACAGACAGCAGCATAAAAGTAAGAAAGGAAATTTTATATTTCATGTAAAAAAAAGGGTCTTTTTATAAAAGCATGCCACTTAATAACGACTAAAACAGCCTTTTATTATTTACCGACGACAAATCCTACCGGCTACTTAATATAGAAATCGAACATTTTTTTATCAAAGATATAACCTTCCAACCGGTCGCCAATCGTAACTTTACCTACACCCACCGGAGTCCCTGTGAAAAGCAGATCTCCAATCTTTATTGTAAAGAAACGGCTTATATAGGCAACAAGTTCATTAACCGGGAAAATCATATCAGAAGAATTACCATTCTGAACGGTTTTGCCGTTCAGATCGAGCCTAAATTGAATATTTTGAATATCCTGAATATCCGTTACCGGCAGGAAGTTACCAATCACGGCAGAACTATCGAATGCTTTGGATATTTCCCAGGGTTTTCCTTCCGCTTTCAGCTTACGTTGCAAATCGCGTGCAGTGAAATCTACCCCTAATCCAATCTCAGCATAATATCTGTTTGAAAAAACGGAATCAATGTTCTTTCCCAATCGATTGAATTTGACAATCAATTCGGTTTCATAGTGGAGTTCATTCGTGAAATCGGGGATAAAAAAAGGCTTGTTGTTCTTAAGTAATGCGGTATCCGGTTTCATAAACACAACCGGTTCAGTCGGATTTTTGCTGTTTAATTCTTTATTATGCTCTATATAATTTTGACCAATGGCAAATATCTTCATTTTATTCCTTGCTATTTATGATTTAATATTTTTCTTTTTTTCAGCTTCTTTTATAGCATTCAGGCGATTAAACATTACGGCTAAATGAGCATAAATAGACGTATTCTGTACAACAACATTCTCAGGCACTCTGATGCGAAACGGCGTAAAATTCCAAATGGCCTGAATACCTCCTGCAATCATAATTTCAGAAACCGCTTGCGCTTTATCAACAGGAACAGTCAAGACACCTATGTTAATTCCCGTCTGTTGCTGAAGCTCTTTAAACCGATCAATATGATGGATCGGGACATGATTAATACTGGTTCCGGATAATTCATATTTAACATCGAACCCTGTTACAATTTCCAATCCAAACTGTTCCAATCCGTTATCATGCATTAAGGCACCTCCCAGACTTCCGACACCAAACAGAAAAGCCTTATGGGAGTTCGTAAAGCCTAAAAATGCTTCAAGAATACCAACAAGTTCCTTGACATCATAACCAACTCTCGTACGACCGGAGATATTTACATAGGATAAGTCCTTGGCAACCATTGATGCATCAACATCTATATTCTTCGCAATCTGAGTAGAGGACAAATACATTTCACCTTCTTTCAAAACTAACTGAGCATAAGCCAAGTACCAAGGCAAACGCCTTAAAGTCGGTTCCGGCACTTTGAAATGTATAAATGAAGTATTTGACATTTTAAACTAGATTTAATTTATTAACCTACAAAAATAATCATTTTTTTCAAACACTTGTGTACGACTATCCTTAATAAATACAGATTGTGTTTTTTAGCTTGGCTACGAGTTTTTTATTCAGCTAAAATGCTTAACTTTGCGGGCTATATTCAATATAGAATAAAATCGTCACAATAAAAAGTTACTTACTTATTTTCAATATATTATGGAGTACAATTTCAGAGAAATAGAACAGAGATGGCAAGCTTACTGGAAAAACAACCACATTTACAAGACCGGAATTAACAAAGACAAACCAAAGTTTTACGTTTTGGATATGTTCCCCTACCCTTCCGGTGCCGGATTGCATGTCGGTCATCCGCTTGGTTATATTGCTTCTGATATATTCAGCCGTTACAAACGCTTGCAGGGATTCAATGTACTTCATCCAATGGGATATGACGCATTCGGTTTACCGGCCGAACAATATGCTATCCAAACCGGTCAACATCCTGCTGTTACAACTAAAAAAAACATTGCCAGATACCGGGAACAACTGGATAAAATAGGATTCTGCTATGATTGGGATCGTGAAATTCTCACTTGTGAACCCAACTATTATCATTGGACACAATGGGCATTTATCCAAATGTTTAATCACTATTTCAATACCGGACTTCAGAAAGCCCAACCAATCGAATCGTTGATAAAAGCTTTTGAAACTGACGGAACGACAGGTATTCAGGCCGCATGCACTGAAGAGCTGCAATTTACAGCGCAACAATGGAATTCAAAGTCAGAGAAGGAACAACAAGAAATACTACTTAATTACCGGATAGCTTATTTAGCAGATTTAAAAGTAAACTGGTGTTCTAAACTGGGAACCGTACTGGCAAATGACGAAGTGAGTGAAGGCGTTTCCGTACGTGGAGGTTATCCGGTAGAGCAACGCGTTATGCGTCAGTGGAGCCTGCGTGTTTCGGCATATGCCCAACGCCTGTTGGATGGACTGAACACTATTGAATGGACAGATTCATTGACGGAAACCCAGAAGAACTGGATAGGACGCAGTGAAGGAGCCGAACTTCAGTTCAGGATTAAGGACCGGGATTTTAATTTCGAAGTTTTTACCACCAGAGCCGATACAATCTTCGGTGTTACTTTTATGGTCCTTGCCCCCGAGAGTGAACTGGTAAAGCAACTTACTACTCCCGGACAGGCTGAAGATGTAGAGAACTATCTGGATGCTACAAAAAAACGTACAGAACGGGAACGTTTAGCAGATCGCAGAGTTACCGGAGTGTTCTCCGGTTCATATGCCATCAATCCGGTAAGTGGAACTGAAATACCCATCTGGATCAGCGATTATGTATTGGCCGGTTATGGTACAGGGGCTATTATGGCAGTTCCGGCACACGACAGTCGTGACTTTGCCTTTGCAAAACATTTTGGATTGGGTATCGAACAAGTTGTAGTTCCTACCGGTGAAAAGCCAAGCAATCCCTATGACTGGAATGAATCAATTGATGCAAAAGAAGGCTATCTGGTTAACTCGGGTTTTCTTGATAACTTAACCGTTAAACAGGCTATTGCGAAAGCAAAGGAATATATTGCCGAAAAGAATTTAGGACGAGTAAAAGTAAACTTCCGGTTACGTGATGCTATTTTCAGTCGTCAACGTTACTGGGGCGAGCCCTTCCCTGTCTATTATAAAGACAACATGCCCTATATGTTGGACGAAAGCCGCTTACCACTCGAATTACCAAAGATCGATAAATACCTGCCAACAGAGAAAGGTGAACCCCCTCTTGGACGGGCAAAAGAATGGCATACGGAAGATAATTTTCCGTTAGAGTTATGCACGATGCCTGGTTTTGCAGGTTCGTCAGCTTATTATTTGCGCTATATGGATCCGAAAAACAATAAAGCACTGGTCAGTCCGGAAGCAAATCAGTACTGGCGGAATGTGGACTTATATATCGGAGGGACCGAACATGCTACAGGACACTTAATATACAGTCGTTTTTGGAATAAGTTCTTGTTTGATCTTGGATTGGTATGCGAAGACGAACCTTTCAAGAAATTGATTAATCAGGGCATGATTCAGGGAAGAAGTAATTTTGTATACCGAATTAAAGACACGAATACCTTTGTTTCATTAAATTTAAAGAATCAATATGAAACGACACCTATTCATGTAGATGTGAACATCGTTTCTAATGACATACTGGATATAGAGCGATTTAAGAACTGGAATCCGGAATATAAAAATGCCGAATTCGTACTGGAGAATGGTAAGTATGTCTGCGGATGGGCCGTTGAAAAAATGTCCAAATCAATGTACAATGTGGTAAACCCGGATGACATCATTGAAAAATACGGTGCCGACACATTACGACTATATGAGATGTTCCTCGGACCTTTGGAACAATCCAAACCTTGGGACACCAATGGAATTGATGGTGTTCACCGCTTCTTAAAACGGCTATGGAGCTTATTTTACAAAGACAATGCGTTTATTGTAAACAATGAAGCTCCTACATCGGGTGAATTAAAGATTTTACACAAGACCATCAAGAAGATCACTTCGGATATAGAGAATTTTTCGTATAACACTTCGGTATCAGCCTTTATGATTTGTGTAAATGAACTCTTCACACTTAAATGCAGCAAGAAGTCCATTCTGGAGCCTCTGGTGATCTTATTGACCCCATTTGCTCCACATATTGCTGAAGAATTATATCACGCACTCGGAAGCAGCAATACTGTCTGCGATGCATCTTTCCCTATATGTAACGAAGAATATCTGAAAGAATCGGAAATAAAATATCCGATTTCATTCAATGGTAAGGTTCGTTTCACACTTGAACTTCCTGCTGATATGAGCAAAGAAGATGTTGAAAAAACAGCCATGGCAAACGATCAAACATTAAAGTTTCTGGATGGGAAAGCTCCTAAAAAGATTATTGTTGTTCCGGGTAAAATCGTAAATATCGTTTTATAATTTATACGCTATTAATCTTCTCAAGAGACTAAAATGAATCTGAAATCAGTTACAAAAGATACATGGATTTCCATCAGGGAATATATATTTATTGCTTTTGGTTTATTAATGTATTGTGCCGCCTGGAAAGGTTTTCTGCTACCACATTTAATTACAGGGGGCGGTGTGACAGGTATCGGTGCTATTTTATTTTATGCTACCGGTATTCCAATCTCCGTTACCTATTTTTCCATTAACTTTATCTTACTTGCCATTGCCGTACGGAGTGTAGGCCTTGCATTTTGTCTTCGTACCATTTATGGAGTGGGTATCCTAACCTTTTTCTTCGCTGTGATACCACAGGCAACACCCGGTACATTTGTCCAGCCCGACGATAGTTTTATGGCATGTGTAATTGGTGGCTTATTATCCGGTGCCGGTATTGGTATTGTATTTTTAGCCAACGGAAGCTCGGGAGGAACGGATATTATTGCCAAAGTAGTCAATAAATACAGGAATATCACCCTTGGAAGAGTGTTACTATACTGCGATGTATTGATTATTTGCTCTTCTTATTTTTTCGATTTCGGTAGTCTTGAAAAGATTGTATATGGCTTATCAACAATGGCTATTTCAACAATTGCAGTAGATATGGTCATAAATGGAGTCCGACAATCCGTTCAGTTTTTTATCTTTTCAAAGGAATATGAACAAATTGCGACAAAAATCAATTTAGAAGTCAATCGTGGTGTTACCATTCTTGATGGCATGGGGTGGTATTCTAAAGACCCGGTAAAAGTCGTTACGGTTGTTGCCCGAAAAAATGAATCGATTAAAATCTTTCGCCTCATTAAAGATATTGATCCGAATGCTTTTATTTCACAATCTTCGGTTATCGGCGTTTACGGAAAAGGATTTGATGCTATAAAAGGCAAGTAACAATATTCTTCCGATCTTCAACATGTATAATTATTTGCACGAACACGTCGTCGGATAAACAGTTAGCATTCACCATTCGATTAAAAGCATATATAAACTGATATTTGCAGCTTCACCTATAGATTTTACGGTTATCTTTGTCAAATATCTTCAAGAATACAATTTTGTAAATCAGGAGAACAGAATTATTCATATGTAAAAACAACCTGCATGAACGAAGAAAAATCAAATGATTGCAACAACAGGCACTATCCTCATCATTCGGCATCAAGTGGTGCTGTTTATGGTTTAGGAATGATTGGCGCTGCTGTATATTTTATTTCACATGCCACCACTTTTTGGTTTGGAGTGTTAGCTTTTCTGAAAGCGCTGGTTTGGCCTGCCATTCTGGTGTACGAAGCATTACGGTCTTTCGGTGCCTGATAGCAGATTCAACTTCTAAAAAAATGCTTTTCTCTTGTTGAGAAAAGCATTTTTTTGTTCAATATCCACCTCGGTTATCTTTTTCTGCAAAGTTCAATAGTCACTCTCTCAACTTTTCCACCCAGTGGGGGATTCATCTTCGAAAGCGTTACCTCCAGTCCTTTAATCGAAGGAAATTCATTGAATACTTGATCCAAGATTCGTTGTCCGGCATGTTCTATTAATTTCGAAGGAATATCCATTTGTGCTTTTACCACATCATATACCAACTGGTAATTAAGCGTATGTTCCAGCTCATCCGTTTCTCCGGCACGTGTTGTATCTAGCTCCATGCTAAGGGATACAATAAAGGTATTTCCCAGCAATTGTTCATGTTCCAGGCACCCATGAAAGGCGTGGAATTCCATATTTTCAAGAACTATCTTTGACATTTTAGAATCAATTTATGATAACTTTCCAACGTTCGATGTATTCAGGTCAATTCACCTGACTTTCAAAATCGCCATCCGGTACAAAGGTACGAATTTTATCTCCCTGTTTTACCTGTTTGGATGAAGTGATCCGTTTTCCGTTTATAGTTGTGATTGTATAACCATGCCGGAGTAAAAAGGCAGGTGAATGTGTATCGATATTTTTTTCAAGCAACAACAATTTGTTATTTTGTTTGAATAGCTGCATCCGGACACTTGATTGCAATCGACTTTTATGTCGCTCCAGCAGATGCGTTTTTTGCACGACCCAACTGCGTAATGTTTGTTTGATACGCATCTTTGTTTGATCCACAAAACGATACTCATTTTCAATCCTGTTTTTGATAACGGAACGAATATCCGAGAAAATATCTTCAGCCTGACTCTCGGCTTCCTGCAAACCGGAAATCAGGAACTCTGCAACGGCAGTGGGTGTCTTTACACTGGTATGGGCAACCATATCCAGGATAGAAATATCCCGCTGATGGCCTATTCCTGTAATAACGGGCAAGGGGAATTGAGCACAATTTAATGCAAGTTCGTACGAATCAAAACAAGCCAAATCGGTTGTTGCCCCTCCCCCGCGAATAATGACGACCACATCAAACAAATCAGCACGCTCATAGATCTTTTCCAGAGCTGCAATAATAGATGCTTCCGCCTGATCACCCTGCATAACGGCGGGGAATAACCGGGTATAGAATGCAAAATGCGATGGATCATTTTTCAATTGATCGCAGAAGTCACCATAGCCGGCAGCCGTGGACGATGAAATAATGGCAAGTCGTTGTATCAGTCTAGGCAAAGGCAATAGTTTATTCATATCCACAATACCATCAGCTTCCAGTTGCCGGATAATCTGTAGCCGCCTGGCTGCCATTTCACCCATCGTAAAGGTCGGATCAATATCACGGACATTCAGACTGAAGCCGTATACACTATGGAATTCTACACTCACGGCTACCAATACCTTCATTCCCGCCCGGAGTGATTGCCCGGTACTGCTTTCAAAATAAGGTTTCAGCATTCTGTAAGTGGAAGACCAACAAGTCGCCTTCGATTTTGCCAACAGGGTATCCGAATCACGGTCCTTCTCTATCAGTTCCATATAACAATGTCCGCCCGGATTCTCGCGCAGTTCACTGATTTCTGCCCGTATCCATACAGGGGTATCAAAACCCAGCCGTACGGTTTGCTGTATTTGTTCCGTGAGTTCGGAAAGAGTTATGGATGTCATGTTTTATTCGTTTAGTATTCCTTATTCTACATTCCGGATCTTTTTCCCGGCATTTCTACACAGCCACTAGTCACCACTCTGTTTACTAATATCCAATCAACGTATTATAACTTTCCGCGTTGCTATCTTTCCGTTCTCAGAAATGCACACGGCATAAATTCCGGCCGGGAATTTGTCGGCATGCAAAGTGGTTGAAGATGTTGTCAGCAATTGATTAAGTATCAAAATTCCTGTCATGGAGTAAATTCGGACTGTCGTATTCGACGGGGTTCGGCCGTCGGTAAACCGGATAGTGATTGCATGGGAAGATAAATCATTTCCAATAATAAAATCACCTTTTTCAACCTGTTGAATCAGATCCAGCGTTTGTAAATTCTTTTCCGCCTTCACAAAATCCGGAATTCCATAACCCATTTGTGTCGTTGGGTTCGCATATAAGCTGCCACTGGTAAAGACGGCATTCAACAGGGTAGCCACATCGATATTCGGATCAAGGGCTTTATATCGTTGCAATAAGCAAGCCAGCATTCCGGCCATAATTGGAGTGGCAAAAGAAGTTCCGCTGTTATAACCGGTTGTGCCATTTGTATCGACCAGGGCGGAGGAAGACCCCATGGCGCAAACTTCAGGTTTTGTACGCCCACCGGAGCTTGGTCCGAATGAGGAGAAATAACTCGGCGTTCCGCTTGATGTAACAGCTCCCACCGTTACGATTCCATCAGCATCTGCCGGCGTCCCAATATAATGCCAGCTATAATTCGCTTCGTTTCCGGCTGCTACCGCCACTATGATTCCTTTCTTACTTGCCAGGTTGGCTGCCCGACTGGCTCTGGATACTTTTCCATTCATATCGGCATAGGTAAAACTCATAGTAGGATCATCGAATGTATAATATCCGAGTGATGACGTCACTACATCTACTCCGACACTATCGGCAAACTCAATGCCCGATGCCCAAAAATCAGGTTCAACCTTGTACTCCGTTGGAACATATTCCGTGCGGATTAACCAGTAGGAAGCATCCGGCGACGTCCCCAGATACTGTCCGGACAAATTACCGGCCATGGTGGATAAGACCTCTGCCCCATGGGAATCCTCGGAATATATGTTTGAATTCGGATTGACAATATCCTTTGTTCCCAACAGCCTCCCCTGAAGTCGCAGACTGTCAAAGGCCGGATTGGTATTTACATTCATAAATCCGGCATCAATGACCGCGATATGAATTCCCGTGCCCCGGTAGCCTTCATTATGCAACGGTGTTCCATTGAGCTGATTGATTTGTGTTGCAGCAATTCCATAATCATAGGTTGCTTTCACGGATGCTTTTCCTGTTGGAGCTTCCGCTGCACCTACCAGTAGTCCTGTATACTCTACGAATTTCACGAATGGTAAACGACGAACCTGACTCATTTGACTTGAATCGGTTAGCAAAACGGTGGCACCATTCATCCATTTGCTTAAGCAATGAACCGGGATTCCCAAATTGCTGATTTGCTGTATATAGACCGGATTAACCGGAAGATCCGTTGAATCACAACTCAGTCCGTAAGCAGTCCGTCGGGCAATGGCTCTTTCAGACAGAAACTCTGAAGGACTTGAAAGCGAATAGGGCGTATTATTTTTATTCATAAACTGAACATAAAAATAATAACTGGTGGTCGTCGCACGAACAGTTGCTAAACTTATAAACAGGAAAACGATCAATAAGCCGGCAAGTATTGTCTGAAACGTAAAATTTCTCATAAGTTTCTTATTTCAATGGTTCGTTATAAAATTATTTAAACTAAGCGGCAATTTTGCCATAGTTCCTCAGTTCCGCGATGATTTGTTTATTTTTATTAGTGTTGGCATTGATTGCGAACCTTTTAATAAATGCAT
>Ga0302293_10000186_pt1 | contig 36019 bp, 28 predicted proteins | sample III_Fen_N2_2_FD_198758 | JGI IMG/M metagenome (GOLD analysis project Ga0302293, IMG submission 198758) | Peat permafrost microbial communities from Stordalen Mire near Abisko, Sweden - III_Fen_N2_2 | ecosystem: Environmental > Terrestrial > Soil > Wetlands > Permafrost | place: Sweden: Abisko...
CCGGATCTTCCATGTTAAACGCAAACGAGAAAGCAGCAACTGCTTGTTCTTTTTTCTCAACGATGTTTTTGTTCATACGTGAACTGGTACTTCCAGAAACCACTGCATTGAGCAATTCCAAGGCTGCGAAATCTTTATCTGATTCTTTCGGGAATTTGTAGCCCATGAAAACACCCGGCAATTGAATGTTATCATAAATCGTGTCGCGCACAACACCATTGATCGGTTCCATGATTGACTTCGGACGTGGCACTACAACCGGCATAGCACTGTATTTAGCAATCAACGCTTTTGCTTTCGCATCTTTCGGATTCAAGAAGTCTGTAGCACTGAATGCTGATTTTTCAACACCGTATTTATCTGAAAAATCTTCGGCAGAAAGATTCTCGAAATCGCGGAACAAGTTAATGGCTTCGCCTTTCGGAATGGTGCTGAAGTATTTATCGATCCATTTTTTTGTCTCGGCAATGTTAATATCACCTGCAATTGACAAAACGGAATTGGAAGGAACGTAGAATGTGCGGTAGAAATTCACGTAATCGATTTCTTGCGCAGCATCCAAGTGCTCCATACTTCCAATCGGAACCCAGTTGTATGGATGCGTTTGGTAAGCACGAACAAACATGTTTTCCATAAACGTACCATAAGGTTGGTTATCCACACGTTGACGTTTTTCCTCTTTTACCACTTCGCGTTGTGTTTCAACACCCGTTTGATCAACTTTAGCGTGCAACAATCGCTCGCTTTCCAACCACAAGCCCAGTTCCAACTGATTGGAAGGAAGTACTTCATAGTAGTAAGTGCGGTCTTGCGATGTGTTGGCATTCAACATACCACCGTTTTTCTCAACCAATTCACTGTATTCACCACGTTTGATGTTGGTAGAACCTTCAAACAACAAATGCTCAAAGAAGTGAGCAAAGCCCGTTCTTGAAGAATTTTCGTTTTTCGATCCAACGTGATACATTACCGATACGGCCACAATTGGAGTTGCGTGTTCTTCGTGAAGAATCACGTGCATTCCGTTTGGAAGGTCATATTCTACATACTCCACTTTTTTCTGTGCAGCCAAGGGTAGAATACTTCCCACTACGAAAGCGGTTAAAAGTCTTTTTTTCATGCTGATTGTTTCAAATCTAGTTCGGCGACGAATTTACAAACTATTTGCATCTATTGCTTGTCTGCTTTTACTTTCGGGTGAAAAGAAGGACGAAAGGCGAGTAGGGAGGTTGAAGATTTTATAGTGGATAGTTATTAGTGGTTAGTGATCAGTTGTTGGTTTTAGGTTTTTGTGTTGAGTATATGCGGGAAACAAGTATGAAAAATAAATTCTATAAAACTTTGAACGTATATTTGTTATACCTGTACAGGTGAAAAATAAGTGATCATGCAACGATTGATTTTTGTGTTTATCCTGAGTTATGCTGCAACAGCGCAGGCACAGAACAATACTCCCGAGTTGAATAATGCGGAGCCTGCTACTAAAGGGGTTACCAATAGCGGGTATTCGATCAATACGAATGCAATAAGTAACTCGGTAAATGGCAATTTCACAGCTATTCCGGATAGCGTAAGCAATTATAAATACGTATCTCCTGCTACAGAAGAACAATTACAGGAAAAAGAAACGACCGTTAAAGCCAAGAAAGCACCTGAAACACATGAGAAAAATGCAAATGGAATTGTTGCGCCGTCGAAAGCGGCAGTGACTAATACGGCGGCTGAAGATTTGAAACTAGAGATGAAAGACGAAGAAAAAGCAGATTCTCCGGTGATTCAACAACAAGTGCAAATGCAGGAACAGTTTGAAAATTACCAATACAGTTCCAATCGCCAGTATAGTCGTCGCTCGGCTTCTGCAGAAGAACAATCCAATATGGATGCCAGTGTTGGTTATTACAATACAGTTCTTCCGAATACCTTCGAATCACATTTTTACACGTATTTGGCCGGACATTACAATACTGATCTTTATCCCGAATTACAAGCTGCTGCGGCAATGCAACCCACAAATACGGATGTAAAAAAACAACAGGCAGCCTATCACATTATCACCAATGAGTCTGAATTGGCGTTACCGGAGATCAAAGAACTCATTGATGCAAATGTGGTTTCACAGGGACAGTTGACCTATGCCAATGATTTGCTGTTGTCGGGTGAAGAAGCCTCCATTCTGGTGATGCATGGTTTTGAAGACATGTTTGCCGTGTATTATGTGCAGCAAAACAATGCGGTTCGCGAAGACGTACAATTGCTCTCGCTGGATTTCATGCAAAGTGAAACCTACCGTGCCGAATGGGCTTCCAAAGATTTGGTTTTACCGGAATCAACCGTGATTGATACAGCTTATTTGGCTGAATTATGTGAGTTGAACTCGAGTAAGTCACTGCAATTATCATTGACCCTGCCAAAGGATTATTTTGTTCCGATGAAGAATAATTTGTATCCTATCGGACTGACTTTCAGGTATTCTCCTTCGCCATTGGATAATTATTCGGTCAATTACAACTTGTGGAAAGAAACACTTCAATTTCAGTTGATCAATGAAACAGCCAATGATAGTGGTGACAAATGGTGTTCCAACTACTTACCTATGCTGGTTTCGCTTCGTAAACAACTGGTGTTGCAAGGAAATAAGGCCGAGGAAGAATTGGTGAACAAGGCGATTTTGAAAATCGGGACAAAAACAAACAATCCCGAAAAAGTGAAAAATTACATCGGTAAATGAAAATGTACAAAAAGGAATATCAGTCTATGTCCGACGAACAGTTGGTGATTGCCATGGCAGGCGGTGATCAGCGCGCGTTTGACAATTTGTACGGACGGTACTCCAATGCGCTTGTTTCCTATTTTATGCGCATGCTTTGGCGTGATCGTGAAAAGGCCGAAGATTTTGTACACGATTTGTTTACCAAACTCATTCACCGCCCAGAATTGTTTGATCCTTCGCGATCGTTTAAAACGTGGGTGTATTCGGTAGCCAACAACATGTGCAAGAACGAATACAAAAAACAAGAAATTCGCAAGAACACGAGCAACGGATTGGATAGCAGTTATCCGGTTTCGGATAGTTCCAAGAATACGATGAACGAAGTGCACCACAATTTATTTAAGGAGGCATTTGACGAACAAATTTTGGAATTAGACGTAAAACATAGAGAAGTATTTGAATTGCGGCATTTTGATGGATTGTCCATGAAAGAAATAGCCGACATACTGGAGATTAATGAAGGAACAGTAAAATCGCGGTTGTTTTATGCAACAAAGTACTTGGCAGAAGCGCTCAAAGCGTATCATCCGGCACAAACAACGTAAAGTAGCGCAGATTAAAACGATATTAGAATAGAAAAAATGGAAACATCAGTAGAACAACTCATCAAAGACAAAACCTTCGACTCGTTGACGGGCGAGGAGCTTGTATTGGTGCAAGAGTTGTGCGAAACCGAAGAAGAATTTCTGAGCATGAAACAATTTTTCCAAGAATTGGAAGGAGTTTCTGCTGTTCAGAAAAGTGTAGTGAGTCCGGATATCAAATCCAGCTTGGATAGCATTTTCGGAGCAAAGCATCCGGGAATCCGCGCCAATTGGACCGCTCCGGAAGTGGCAGTTGCTGCGGCCGAACCTCGTATTATCCCAATGTATCAGCGCACGTGGTTCCGTGTAGCTTGTATTTTGGTGCTCATCGTAGGGACTATTCCTTTTTGGAACCTCGTGCAAACCGACCATGAAGCACTACCTGAATTGAAAATGGCGAAAGCAGAGCAACCTGCTTTGGATAAATTTGTGGAAACGGAAACCGCCGGAAAAGAAACAGCAGTTGCCGTACAACCCACAACAACTTCCACAAAGGCAGTTTTAGTAGCGTCTATTGATGATGAGGTAGCGAGCTACAATGCTGAAAAAAGTGCAGCGCCTGCAGATGGTGATGTTGAAGTGACTTATAGAACAATTGGTGAACCTAATTTTTCAGATGAAGTAAGCGCTGCTGCTCCTGCAATGTTCTTTAGTGCCGGTCGTGAAGCAGATTTACATCCGTTTGACGGAATTAAAACCCGTGCCAACGCACTTTCATTGGCAGAAGAGCCGGAAGATTTATTGGATTTGTTGGTGCCGGCTTTTTGATTAAAATTAAATTATTATAAAGAAGTGGAGTATATCTCCCTCCTTGAGGAGGGATTTCCCATTTAAACGCACAGCCCTTCTAGAATTTGACTTACTGGGTATATTTCCCATCCGCCTGAGGCGGAAATATTGAGCTATGTACCAATTATTGCGAATGATCAGCCAAGGCTGATTACACTAATCAAAATGGAAACTTGTTTCCATTATTCGCTTTAAATTCAAGTGTAATTTTCATTCGTTTATTCGTGGGAGACTGTGATGTGCTAATAAATAGGGAGGAGGCGAATCCAATTTCTTCTTTGGAGAGAATTGTTACAAAATTAAAATCAATTTTCCAGAGTCCGTCACTCCTGAATCTGCAATTGGCGTAGCTTCGTTCTCAACTCTGCAATTCGATTCTGTTTCCCGCGCTCACGGATGTTTTTTGAAGTGGATGTATAGAATTTGTGATCGTTTTGCAAGTAGGTTAGTTGAAAATTCAACCATTCTTCTTCGCTCATGTTTGTTCCGAACACGGCAATTTCTTCTCGAAGTTTTTCTGCTACCATGTAATAATCGGCTCTGCCCAGGTAATCATGATCGGCGTCGCAGATGATTTGTTCCAATAATGTTACAGGCTCATTACCGCTGCTTGTAGCAAGAATCATCGCACGAATAGTCGCGATTTGTTCCGGATCGTAACCGTATTTCGGTAATGATTGTTCCATCATCCGCACACCGTGCAATTCATTGCGTGAGTAGGTAAAGATGAATCCGCTGTCGTGGTAAAGTACTGCTGTTCTGAGCAACATGATTTCTTCTTCATCGAGTCCTTCCAACCGCGCCAACCGCAATGCGGATTTCTCGACATTCAACGTATGGGCCAAATCATGGTAAATCATTTCTTCCGGAAGCGTAGACTTGAGTCTGTTCACGATATCGTTGCGCATGTGTTCGAAATCGACCGAAGTAATGTGACAGCGTTTCCGCAATTCTACATTAGCCAACTTTCCGTCGCTGTACAAACTGTGTTCTTTTTTGAGTCCGTCGAGTTTGTAAAGACTCATGGTGCCACCTCGTTTTTTGATGGGAACTTCACCGATGAACGTGCTTTCAAATAAGTCGTCGCACTCATCGATCACTTCTTGCGAAATGGTAATGGCATCGATTTCGGACAATTGTTGTGCACGTGCGGCAATATTTACGGTATCGCCCCAAACATCGAAGCTGTAGCGTGCCGAACCAATGATTCCGGCAACAAGTGGTCCGGTGTGTATTCCGATGCGGATTTCCCAGAAATCGCGTTTCAAAGCCCTGGCTACTTCCTTTTCGTTCCGGATAAAATCGCGCATTTCCAAGGCTGCCAAACAAGCTCTAAGCACTGGTTCTTCGTTTGATTCGGTAACGCCGGCCAAAGCCATGTAGGCATCACCGATGGTTTTGATTTTTTCTAGTTTGTACCGTTCGGTGATTTCGTCGAAGCGGGTGAAATAATGTTCCAACCGTTTCACCAATTTCAGCGGCTTAATGGACTTTGATTTCATGGAAAAGTCAACGAAATCGGTAAACAAAACCACGCCTTTATCAACCCTTCTTGGCGAGAATTTCCCGTGATTGTTCAAGTCTTCCAAAACGGTTCGGGGCAAAATATTCCCCAATAACTGAGCAATGCGCTGATCTTTGTAGTACAACGATTTATACACCTCAATTTTGGCTTGAATCAAATGCGGATTGAACGGTTTACTGATGAAATCGACCGCGCCGCTATTCAGTCCACGCAAAACTTTTGAGCCTGAACGCGCATTTTCGGTGATTACAATGGAATAATGGGTATTCTGTTGGTGCATTTCCAGCAACTGCTGAAATTCATCCATGGAGGAAAAGTAGGCGCTGTCGATGTTGATGAGAATAATCCCGACTTCTTTGCGACTCAGAATGTGATGCGCTTCTTCAATGGAATCACATTCGAGCAGGATATTTCCGCCACCGCCAAGGATTTCGCGTAAGGCCAATTGGTCCGTTTCATTGTCGTCAATAATCAGAATATTAATCAGCCGTTCCATGGATTGGTTTTAAGGGTTGAAAATAAGCAATTGTTGGTTGATATACAATGTGGGAGTGAGATGGTTTATTGAAGCGGGGAGTTGGGGATGTTTAATGCTTGATTTTTAATTACGCCAAAGGTGTTTGTGATGTTGAATTTTAAATGCTTGATGTTGGATTAGGTTCTTCCTCTTAACTTGAAGTTCAGGCTTCTATACTCAGATTTTGGCTGTTTAAAGTGTTTGTCATCTTTAACTGAAATCTCATCCAACATCAAAAATTCAACATCAAGCATTAACACATTTATTGAATCCTTTGAAGAACTGTTTCTAGATCCTTTTCGGGTTTGATGAATTGCAATACACGCTGAATAACCTGATCTACCGTAGCGTCCGGACAAGAAGCACCGGATGTAATCGCAATGGTAAGTGTTTTGTCGGATTGAGGAATAAAATCGGCAACGGTTTCCATTGTTTTGGAGTGGATGTTGAAACTGTTGATTGCTCCTGAATCGCTGATTTCGGTTGCGTCTTTGATAAAGTAAGTAGGGCAGGTTTGCTCTAATAATTCAACCAAATGTGTGGTATTGGAACTGTTGTATCCACCTACAACGATGGCTAAATCTGGTTTCGATTCCATGAGTCCGAGCGTGGCCGATTGATTGTCATTGGTAGCATAACACAAGGTATCGCGGGTGTCGGCGAAGCGTTTTTCAAGATTATTTTCTGCTGCGTGTGCTTCGGTAAGGGCTTTTAAATATTCTGCTATTTCTTGCGTTTCGGTAGCCAACATCGTGGTTTGATTGATAACCCCCAAACGCGAAAAATGAATGGCAGGATCAAAACCTTCGGTGTATTTTCCGTTGAAAAGCGTATAGAATTCTTCTGCAGAACGTTTTCCGGTAATGCATTCGCCTAATAACTGTGCTTCGGCCAAATCTTTCACAATAACAGCTTGCGTGTGTGCTGCGGTATGTGAGAATGTGGCACGGGTTTCTTCGTGATTGTATTTTCCGTGAATGACCAACGTATGTTGATCTTGCGCCAGTTTTTCGGAACGGTTCCACACTTTTTCCACAAACGGGCAGGTGGTATTGTATTGTTCCACATTCACGCCTTTTTCTTTCAGCAAGGCTTCAATTTCGAGTGTGGTTCCGAAAGCAGGAATTATCACAACGTCTTCGGAAGTAATTTCGCTCCAATCGATGAGTTGTTTTCCTTCCGTATCCTGAATAAACGTAATTCCATGATTGGTTAAATCTTCGTTTACTCCCGGATTGTGAATCATCTGACTCAACAAAAAAATACGTTTCCCTTCGTTTTCGGCAATAGCACGATAGGCAATTTCAATAGCATTTTCTACGCCGTAACAAAATCCAAAATGGCGGGCAATGGCCAGTTTTACATTTCCGAAATCGAGCAAGGTTGGCGTGAAATCTTTCTTGCGCGGATCTTGCGCCTTGCGGAAAGCTTTTACTTTGCTAATGATCGGTGAGCGGTAAAACGCGGGAATTTCGAATTGTTTCATGAGATAGATCTACACTATAAAGGTAACAAATGAGAAAGATTTTTGTTGTATAGATGTTTGATGTTGAATTGTTGATGTTTGATGAGGTTTCGGGTGGAAACTAAGTTTTCCCAAACAGTTTAAAGAAACGATGTTCTGAAATTTACCTGGATTCTAATCCAACATCAAGCATCAAAAATCAACCATTCGAATAAATCAATCATCTCCTAAAACACGCACAATCACTTTATCAATCCTTGCTCCATCCATATCCACTACTTCAATCTCAAAATTCATCCATTGAATGATTTGACCTGTGGTAGGAATAGTTCGGATTTCGTGCATGATCAATCCGCCAACTGTGGTGAATTTGAGGTCGGAAGCGACGTCTTCGAGGTCGAAATGACGAAAGAACTCAGCCAACGGATATTGCCCGTCGATGAGCCATGAACCGTCTTCGCGCTCTACGAAGTTAAATTCTTCGGAGTAGAAATCTGAGAAATCGCCCACCAATGCTTGAAGTAAGTCGTTGAGGGTTACAATTCCTTGTGTCTGACCGAATTCATCTGTAATGATTCCGTAGTGCAATTTCGATTCTTTAAACTGAATCAATGCCTCGTAAGCCGAGATATGTTCCGACAAAAAGTACGGATTGATCAGTAAACTCTCTAAATTGAAATCCGCATCGTTGATATGACGAAACAAATCTTTGAGCAATACCACGCCTTTTACGTGATCTTTATTGGTTTCGAAAACCGGATACAACGAGTGCATTTCGGTATTTACAATGGAACGAATGGTTTCGCTGTCGTCGGATAACTTCAGGTAAATCATGTCGTTACGATGCGTCATCAACGAGCTGATGGTACGATCTCCCAAGTGGAAAACGCGTTCCACAATGTCTTGTTCGATTTCTTGTACCTCGCCGCCTTCGGTTCCTTCCTGAATGATGGCTTTGATTTCTTCCTCGGTGACTTTACTGTCGGATGACGGTTTGATGCGGAACAATTTGATCAGCAAATCGGAAGTAACAGTAAGCAACCACACAAACGGTGAGGTAATCATCGAGATCACTTTCATCGGTCGCGCCATGATTTTGGCGATGCTTTCCGGGTTGGCCAAACCGATACGCTTCGGAACCAATTCGCCCAAAACGAGTGAAAAGAAGGTCAACAAACCAACAACAACGGTTACACTTAACGTGTGCGAGTAAGGTTTCAGGGCAGCGAATTGTTCAAAATATTTCTGGATGTCGGTTGTGACATTTTCACCACTGAAAATACCGGTCATGATCCCGATTAGGGTAATTCCGATTTGAACAGTTGATAAAAAACGATTCGGTGCTGCGATGGTTTCCAATGCCGCTTTGGCTGATTTATCTCCGCGTTTGGCTGCCGATTCCAATCTGGTCTTTCGAGCTGAAACCATTGCGATCTCGGCCATCGAAAAGACACCGTTGATCAATATAAGAACTAGTATTATGAGTATCTCCACGGCGAATTAAATTCTCCCGGGATAAACCTTCAACGCTTCTTCGAGGCATTTCACTGCTTTGCGCAATGAATCTTTCTTCAAAACGTAGGCAATGCGTGCTTCTTGCTCGCCGGCACCCGGTGTTGCGTAAAACCCATTGGCAGGTGCCATCATTACTGTTTGACCTTCAAATTCGAAGTCTTCCAGTAACCATTGACAGAAACGTTCGGCGTTGTCGACCGGAAATTTAGCAACGCAATAAAATGCACCACTCGGTTTCGGGCAGAAAACTCCGGGAATGTTATTGAGACCGTCAACCATAATGTTGCGGCGTTCTACATATTCGGTTACCACATCGTCGAAATACGATTGCGGTGTATTCAAAGCGGCTTCTGAAGCAACTTGATCAACGGTTGGTGGCGATAAACGCGCCTGACCGAATTTCAACGCGGCAGCCATTACTTCTTTGTTTTTCGTAACCAATGCTCCGATTCGTGCGCCACACATAGAATAGCGTTTCGATACGGAATCGATCATGATCACATTTTGTTCGATGCCTTCAAGGTTCAACACCGAGAAAGGTACAGCTCCGTCGTAGCAGAATTCGCGGTACACTTCATCAGCAAACAAGAACAAGTCGTGTTTTTTAACGATGTCGCGCAATTGCTCCAATTCTTCTTTCGAGTACAAATAACCGGTTGGATTCCCTGGGTTACAAATTACGATCGCCTTTGTTTTAGCAGTGATTTTCGCTTCAATTTCAGCCACCGGAGGCAATGCAAAACCTGTTTCGATGCTTGAAGTGACCGGAACTACTGTGAGTCCGGCAGTTACAGCAAATCCGTTGTAGTTGGCGTAAAACGGCTCAGGGATAATCACCTCATCACCCGGATTACACGTTGTCATAAATCCAAAAATCAATGCTTCTGATCCACCGGTTGTGATAATGATATCTTCCGGATTCACAGGCAAACCGCCTTTTTGATAAGTTGCGGCCAAGTTGTTGCGGTACGATTCGAATCCGGCTGAGTGGCTGTATTCAATCACTTTATGGTCGAAGTTACGGATGGCATCTAGCGCCACTTTCGGAGTTTCGATATCGGGTTGACCGATGTTTAAGTGATAAACGATTTTTCCTGCTTTTTTGGCTTTTTCAGCATACGGAACCAACTTTCGAATTGGTGACGCGGGCATATCAATGGCTTTCTGCGAAATTTTTGGCATAAACTTGTGTTTTCAAGGAAGGCAAAAGTACATAGAATGTTGGGAATATCAGCTTCAATTTCACCACGAAATGCGTATTAACGTTCATTAACCACATAGAACACAATAGGACACATAGTTTTTACATGCGCGCAACATTTCTACGTAACGACTAGTAATACCGCAAAGGATTGATGTGTTAGTTGAGTTTGATCTCTCCAATTTATTCATCCACATATTGACTCGAATCTTTAGTCAATAACAACCTTCTATGTGATCTATGTGACCTATGTGGTTAAATCAGCTTCAATTTCACCACGAAATACGTATTAACGTTCATTAACCACATAGAACACAATAGGACACATAGTTTTTACATGCGCGCAACATTTCAACGTAACGACTAGTATACCGCAAAGGAATGATGTGTTAGTTGAGTTTGATTTCTCCAATTTATTCATCCACATATTGACTCGAATCTTTTGTCAATAACAACCTTCTATGTGATCTATGTGACCTATGTGGTTAAATTTGTAGGATGAAACACATAATTGGTTGGTTTATAATCGCTTTGTTGTTAGCCGTTCAGTCATGCAATATGTTTGATGAACCGAAAGTAATTGAGTTGGAATATCCTGCTGTACCAGCCAAAAAGGAAGTCATTGCTCCAATTCCGACTATGTTGATCAAAGGAAAAGACACCTTGGTGCGCGTAGATTCCTACAACAAAAACGTTCTATGGGATTTGAAATACGCATCGACGGATAATTTCATGCACCGAGTTCTTTATGATACGCTCAAAACGGTTTACCTGCAGCGCGATGTTGCACAACGCATTGCCAAGTGTCAGGAATTATTGACTTCCATCGATTCAAACTTGCATTTATTGGTTTACGATGGTGTGCGTCCGTTGGCTGTGCAATGGGAAATGTGGCGAGCCTTGGATACCATTCCTGTGGCTTTACGTGTGAAATTTGTGAGTAACCCGCGCAACGGAAGCGTTCACAATTACGGTGCTGCGGTAGATCTAACCATTTGCAATGCAAGTAGAAAACCTCTCGACATGGGAGCTGGCTACGACGACAGCCGGCAGATTGCTTACCCGAGTTTGGAAGCGCAGTTTTTAGCTTCGGGAGAATTGACCCAAAAACAACTCGCCAACCGCCAATTGTTGCGTAAAATCATGCGTTCACAACGCTTCATCAACATTCCCAGCGAATGGTGGCACTTCAATGCCTTTCCGCGAGCGGTAGTGAAGAGCAGGTATGGGGTTGTGGAGTATGAGTTGGATTAGATCCGGAAATCAAAATAAGACTGTTCTTTTTTTAGCCACGAATGGACGAATGACTTGTTAAATTGAAATAAGTTACGAATAATCAGCCATGGCTGATTTCACTAATCTGGATTTGTGTTGTAAACATGGTTTACAATATTCGCTTAGAATTGTGCTTAGCACCTTATTCGTTCATTCGTGGCAAATGTGAGTGTAATTGTTATTGGTAATCTCAATGTTAACCAAGAAAACCTAAACTCGAACATGCTTCCTAAACGCTGTAATTGTTTGAAAAATCAAGGTTGTTTCGATTACTTTCCAGATTAAATCGAGAAAACCAGTCCAAAAACTGGGTTCCTCAATATGCAACAGTTTGGAAATATCATGAACAGGATTCAACAACGATGGAAGCATTTTCAAACTTCCTTTCTTAAATAAGAGTTCGAGGGTTGATTGGGGTGAAGCTGATTGAAGGATCAAAAAATTGAAAATCAATCCTAAACCAAGCAGGAGTAATAATGGTTTCAAAAAACTTTGCCCATGATTATTTAATTTTCCAATCCACAATACGAATCGATTTTGAAATAAGGCAATTCCTTTTTGAATAGATATATAGATTGGAAATTGATCTGTGATGTAAGTCTTGATTTTATTTTTCCATACTCTCAGGGGAAGAAGGAATTTTGGAGATAATTCGAGGCTATAATACTGCATTTCCAGACTTTGAAAAGTCAGCGCCTGAATCTTGTTTCCTTGTTTTTCCTGATTGTACTTGAGTTGTCGGTAAAATTCTCTTCGTTCGTATGGATCTTCGTTTTCTGATTGGAAAGCGGTTTTCAATTTTTTGTCTTCGAACCAAGTAACCCGTGATGTGGTCATATTGGTGAAATCACTTTTTTCTATGACGACTGTGTCAAATGATTGGAGGTTGACATCGAATAGAGATGCGTTGTTTAAGTCGGAAGACCTGATTTCGAAAGTTGATTGATCACCGAAGCTTTTGATGGTGGAAAGGTGAAATGTAGAGTTAATTCCTCTGGAACTAAAATTATTGAACAAGCAAGAACTAAACCTATATGAGGCATCTTTTTCATAGGAACTTAAAATTTCGGTTGTTCTGATAGTTAAATCATACATTTCGAGAGATCCTTTAAACCTATGGGTATAAAAATGTTTAATGGAAGAATTCTTTCCGAAAAACACTAACTGATGATCAGTTTTACATGATTCAATTCGAATTACCAAATTGCAATTTGTCTTTTCATTTAGATCGAATAAAAAGCCCCCATTAAAATGACATTGTTCAAGAGAAAGTAGATTTGTAATAACAGATGCTTCACGTATGATAACGGATTCTTCAAAAATGCAATTATTAAGTAACAATAAATCGAGTGATGATTCTCTAATAAGCAGTTTGTTTTTGTATAAAGTGTCTTTACTATAGAAGGTAGTTAAATAACAATTATTGACGTAAAGATCTCCGATTGTAGAATCGGAAAAATCAAATTCAACTGATGGATAATTTAAACATGAAATCTTCTTTAGGTCAGTTTGAAGGATGGAAAGCTTAAATGATGTGGGACGAACTGTGTTACCTTCTTTTGAGTAGCCAGAGATGATATTTTGAATTGTACAACTTGAAAAAGCTATCTGCGTATCTCCATCGATATTATTTAGTTTGATGGTATGAAAGTCGCAATTGTAAAAATCAAAATGAGTAATATTCGTTTGAAATTTAGAGCCATCTAATAATAAAGTTCCATCAACTTGATAACCTTCTAGGATACCATTTTCTGTGATGAGCTCCAAAAACTCCTCAGCGGTAATAACCTTTCTCTCCTCGTTTTGATTGTTGAATTCCATTGAATAGCGTTTAACTTTCAAATGTAGGAGAAAAAGGCAGATTTAGTTAGTTCTGATCTGCAAGGCTTACAATGGTTTTATAATCGTCAACGAAAATATTCATTGAAAAACCGATTTCCACTCGATCAATCGGTGTACTTGCACATTCGGGACCTCAATTGCTCCTTTTGAAAAATCCATTACTAAAGTGAGGGCGTAGCTTACTGTAACTAAACAATACAACATGAAATACAGTTCGTTAATTCTCCTTGTTTTTTCCACTCTAGGAACATGCTATGCTCAGAATAGCGCTTCCCCTGAGCAACTAATTGACTTTCAAAGTAAACATCCGAACACCTTATTGATGTCTTCTGAAAATTTTTACCGATTGTCTGAAAGTATGCAACACAAAATTGCCCAACAAGTACTTGTATTTGACACCGAAATCACTGCCGAATTGCTGGATTCTTATGCAACCCATTCACAAAAAAGCAATGTCGATGAACAGTTAAAAGTTTCGACCGATGATCGAGTGAAGGAATGGCTTTCTGAAAATCCGGACGTAAAAATTCTTTCTCGAAGCTACTTCAACCAGTTAGACGAGCATTCAAAATCCATTTATACAACCGAAAGAGCTCTTATAACATTCGGTGAAACATTGACTTTCGAAGACATCCTACATTATTAATCATCTGATTATGAAAACATTCAAACTAGTGTTCCTCTTAGGAATTTCTTTCGGCTCTTTTGCTCAATCCAACACCCCATGTTCTTCTCCACCAACGTTAATTCCCGGACCAATTTGTTTAAGTACTACCGGAAGTACAATCGGAGCAACTTATCAAACGAATGCTGCAAATGGGGGAACGCCAAGCTGTGCTTCACCAGGAGCGCCGGATGTGTGGTATCAATTCACAGCACCGCTTACTGGTTCCGTAACAATTACCACTTCTGCCGGAACAATCAATGATGGTGGAATGGCACTTTATTCTGGGACATGCCCAAGTTCGTTTACCCAATTGCAATGTGACGATGATTCAGGTCCGGGGTTGATGCCTCAGATTTCCGCATCCAATCTAACTCCGGGACAAACCTATTATGTGCGTTTTTGGAAATTCGGTGGTTCAGGCACGGGAACTTTTTCTATTTGTGCGGTGATCAATCCGCCACCTGCTCCTAATACAACGTGTGCACAACCTAGCCCAATCTGTTCAGGAACTCCGATTAACTTTACGGCAAATTCAGGCGGAACTCCAGCTAGTACCATCAATCCGGGAAATAATTACGGATGTTTGGTAACAACGCCTAATCCGAGTTGGTATTATTTGAAAATTGCAACTCCCGGAAATCTGGTCATCGACATTTCTGCTGGTTCAGATGTAGATTACGCTATTTGGGGACCTTTCACCAATTTATCAAATGCGCAGGCAAACTGTAATACGTATGGAATGCCAACCGATTGCAGTTATTCTACTTCGGCTACCGAACAGGCGGTTGTAAACGGAGTCGTAACCGGTCAAGTTTATATTTTATTGGTAACAAATTACGCCAATACAATCCAAAATATTGCAGTAAATCAATCTGTTAGTAACACCGCTACAACCGATTGCAGTATTGTTCCTTTGCCAGTTGGTTACAGTCACTTCGGTGCGTATTTCAATGGCGAAGACGTGTCGGTGAATTGGACTACGGAATCTGAAAAAAACAGTGATTATTTTGCTGTACAACGCTCTCAAAACGGAACCACTTGGGAAACGATTGATGTGGTTGCAGCTGCCGGAAATTCCAACGCTACGAAACACTATGAAACCATTGATACAAAACCGCATATTGGAGTAGGGTATTACAGAATTATGCAGGTAGATCGCGACGGATTGTTCGATTTTACCGATATAAAAACCTTAAATACCAAAGCTGCAATGGTGGTTGAGTTTTATCCCAATCCATCAGACGAACAATTGTTCATAGCGAAAATCGGTAAGTATGTTCCGAGTGTGTTCATCACAGATATCATTGGACAAACAATTGAATTACCTGTTACTGAAATTTCAAATGGATTGTTAGTCAATACAACTGCAATTGATGCAGGAATGTATACGTTGACGATTTCAGACGAAAAAGGAAATGTGCAATCTTCTCAATTGGCGATACAGCATTTTAAATAACGAGGGTTTGAACTAAAAACCCTCCGATTGAAAGTATAAATTCGAATGGTTGCCTTCATTTTTGGAGGCAACCTTTTTAATTCCTATTAAAATAGTAGTATATTTATCCTGTCAACTCTTCGCGAACTTTGCGCCTTTACGCTTCCGCTGAAGCTTTAGCGTAAGCGTTGCGTTGAAAAATATTCTAAATTGAACTCTGCGTTAATATGATTCCGAAACGTTCCAAATACGCCATCAAAGCACTCACAGCTCTCGCGAAAGTTTACCGCGATAAACAACATTTATCTATCGCTACCATTGCTGAACAGGAAAATATTCCGCGTAAATTCCTGGAAGCAATCTTGCTACAACTGCGCAATGAAGGCATGGTGAACAGCAAAATGGGAGCGAGTGGTGGTTATTATTTGGTGAAACATCCGGATGAAATCATGCTCAGTGCAATCATTCGATCAACCGGTGGACCAATAGCCCTGATTCCGTGCGTGAGTCTGAATTTCTACGAAGAATGTGTGGAGTGTCCGCATGAAGAACTGTGCGGTTTGCACGAAGTGATGCTCGAAGTACGCGAAGCAAGCATCCATATTTTGTCCAAAACCAGCTTGGCAGATTTAATTTTACGCGAAAAAAAGCTCTTCCGGAAATCGGAAAATACCCGTAAATAAAACGATTCGTCGATTTTAATTCCTATTTATCCGATAGGAGAACAAGAAAATACTTTGCTATTTTCTTGCGCAACCCGTTTTGCACCCTTTACTTTGCACCATCATTAACGATAAAGAAACAATGAACAAGCAATTTTTTCACCAAGCCATGTGCTGCTGTATGCCCGATAAGGGGCTGCGGATGGAATAATTATATACTGTTAAGTATTGAGTTTAACCCTTCTCCGCATTAGTAGAGAAGGGTTTTTTAGTGCACAAAAACGAAGGTCGGGAAATCAAAAAAACAATCCGACCGATTTAAAAACAAGAAACGATGAAAAAAATATATATCAACGAAAACGGTCCGGAAGTATCTGCTGCAATCTACGGATTCTGGAGATGGGACAATGCCGATTTTAATCACCCGACGCATTTTAGAGATGTGGTGACTTTTACCCGCGAATTGGGAATTACGACCTATGATTTGAGTCCGTCGTTTGCCAATGGCGAAGTGGAAACGCAGTTTGGTAAATTATTAGCCGACGGCACCTTAAAGCGTGACGAGTTGGTCCTTTCAACCAAAGTTGGAACCAAACAACTTCCCGATGGATTCGGAAGCGGCACTTATTACGATCTGAGCGCCAAAAATCTCACGCAAAGCCTCGAAGATTCGCTCAAACGCTTGCAAACAGAGGTGATCGATTTGTACATTTTAGAAAATCACGATCACTTGTCGAATTTCGAGCAAACTGCCTCAACGCTCTTGAAATTGCAACGCGCCGGTAAAATCAAGCACATCGGAGTGTCGAATTTCAACGTGTCGCAGCAACGGTTGTTGTCGAGTTATTTGTCGCAACCCATTATCACCAATCACATCGAGTTGAATTTATTGGAAACGGATGCCCTGCAAGATGGTCGTTTGGATTTCATCAAAGAACAGCACAGTCGTCCGGTGGCTTTTTCGCCTTTGGCAGATGGAAGAATTCTTCTCGGAGAAGATCCGAAAGCCATTAAACTGCGCCATGCGTTGACGGTTGTGGGTAAAAAACACGAAGCAAACGTAGAGCAAACGGCAGTGGCTTGGCTCAACAAACTGGGCGCTTTGCCAATTATCGGAAGTAAAGAAAAACGCCGCATTCAGAACGCCGCAACGGCAAACACCATTCAGTTAACGCACGAAGAATGGTATTACCTCTATAACGCAACAAAATAAAGGTCATGCAAAGTTATCGAACGGAATTGGAGCAAGAGATTTCGCTGAAAGAAGCGATTGTGGAGAAAGATGTGTTGGAGTTGGGGCGAAAAATCGAACAATTCAAAAACGGTTCCCTTCACGAAGATAAATTCAGAGCATTGCGCCTGGCGCGTGGTGTTTACGGTCAACGCCAGCAAGGTGTGCAGATGATTCGCATCAAATTGCCTTTCGGAAAAGTAACCGCTCGTCAGCTCCGCAGAATTGCAGCTGTAAGTGATGAATACAGTACCGGACATCTGCACATTACCACGCGTCAGGATATTCAGATTCACTACGTGAGTTTAGACAGAACACCACAGCTGTGGGCCGATCTGGAAAAAGACGATGTGACCTTGCGCGAAGCCTGCGGAAATACGGTGCGCAATGTAACCGCCAGCCCAATTGCCGGAATCGATCCGAACGAACCGTTTGATGTGGCGCCTTACGCTGACTGGGTTTTTCGGTATTTCTTGCGGAAATCCTTCGGTCAGGAACTTGGACGAAAAATCAAGATTGCTTTCAGTTCAAATACGAGTGACGATTCTTATTCATTTATCCACGATTTTGGATTTATCCCAGTGGTTCAAAACGGATTAAAAGGATTCAAAGTCTTGGTTGGCGGTGGTTTGGGAGCGCAGCCCGTATTAGCGAAAACAGCTTACGAATTTCTGCCCGCGTTGGAAATTATTCCGTTTATCGAAGCAAGTATCCGGGTATTTGATCGTCATGGCGAACGCAATAATCGTAATAAAGCGCGTTTAAAATACCTCATCGCGAAAATCGGTTGGGAAGCGTTTCAAACCTTGGTTGAAGAAGAACGAAAAGCGGTTCAATTTACCGAAGCAGATGTTCAGTTATTTGATCAACAACCCGAAGTAGCTCCGTATAATCCTGCTACTACGCTGGCAGAAGTTATTGCTGCGGCAACCAATCCGGGATTCAACCAATGGTTGAAAACGAATGTCTTCGAGCAAAAACAAAGTGGTTATGTGGCAGCTTTCCTGAAAGTGCAATTGGGAAATTTCACCACGAATCAAGCACGCCGTTTGGCCGATTTAATGGATTATTACGCGGCAGATGATGCCCGTTTTACCATCGACCAAAGTGTATTGTTGAAGTTTTTGTTGCCGGAACAGTTGGAAGAATTGTACACCAAGCTTCAAGAAATCAATCTGGCAGATTCGGGTTACAACAGTTTGGCAGATGTGACGGCTTGTCCGGGAACCGACACTTGTAACCTGGGAATTTCCAATAGCACGGAAGTAGCGCGGGTTATTGAAGACGTGATCCGCGATGAATTTCCGGAATTGTTGTACAATACCGATATCAAAATCAAAATCAGCGGTTGTATGAATTCCTGCGGACAGCACGGTTTGGCGCACATCGGTTTTCATGGAAGTTCGATGAAAGTAGAAGGTGCAACGGTTCCTGCTTTACAAGTATTGCTCGGTGGCGGAAACAATGGTTTCGGTTTAGGACGAATTGCCGAAAAGGTCATCAAATTGCCCAGCAAGCGCGTGTTAGAATGCATTCGCTCGCTGATCAACGATTACCTGGAAGGTCGTTCAGAAGCCGAATTGTTCAACGAATACTATGATCGACAAGGAAATAAGTATTTCTATGATTTGTTGAAACCGTTGGCCGATATCACACAGTTAAATCCGTTGGATTACATTGATTGGGGACAAGAAGAACAATTCAAAACTGCCATTGGTGTGGGCGAATGTGCCGGTGTGGTGATTGATTTGGTAGCAACGCTCATTTTCGATGCCGAAGAAAAAATAGACGCAGCGAAAGAAGCTTTAGCTGAATCGCGCTATGCAGATACGGTTTATCACGCTTACGCAGCAGGAATTCACACTGCCAAAGCCTTGTTGTTGGGCAATAATATTCGATGTAACACGCACCAGGGAATCATCAACGATTTTGATCAACACCTGGTGCACGATTACCAATTGGAAGGTTTCAACAGTTTTGAGGAACTGATTTTACAGATTCGAATGCGCGAGGCTGGGGAAACCTTTGCAAAGGAATACCTGGCAGCCGTGACCTCATTTGTGGAACAGGCGAAATTGAAACGATAATGCATTGCTATGAATCGCTATGCTACATAAAATCTACTGTAGTACCGCGATTTATCGCGGTATTTAAAAAATCACACAAATAATGAACAAACAACCCAAAATAGCATTAGTTGGCGCAGGTCCCGGAGATCCGGATTTGCTGACCATCAAAGGCCAAAAGGCCATACAACAAGCCGATGTGATTCTATACGACGCATTGGTAAACGAAATCATCTTAGATCTGGCGCCAACAGCAAAAAAAATCTTTGTTGGCAAACGTCGCGGTGTAAAAGCCTTTTCACAAGATCAAATCAATCGACTAATGGTGCAGCAAGCCATTGAAAACGGAAATGTGGTTCGCTTAAAAGGCGGCGATTCATTTGTGTTTGGTCGCGGTTACGAAGAATTGGAATTCGCACATTTATTCGGAATTCAGGTAGAAGTAGTTCCGGGAATTTCAAGTTCCATTTCGGTTCCGGCCTTGGCTGGAATTCCTGTAACCCATCGCGGAGCTAGCAATGGTTTTTACGTGCTTACAGCTGTACTTTCAGATGGAAGTCTAAATCCGGAAATCAAACAAGCGGCACAAACCAACGCAACCATTGTGATCCTGATGGGCTTAAATAAACTGGCTGAAATCGCCACCATTTTCAGCGATTCCGGAAAGAAAACCGAGTCGGTAGCAGTTATCAGTAACGGTTCCCTTCCCAATCAACGAACGGTCGTTGGCAACATCAGCAACATCGTTTATCGCACCGCTCAGGAAGTTATTCCTGCTCCGGCAGTGATTGTGGTGGGAGAAGTGGTGAAGCAAAGTGCAGCCAAACTAACCACCAACTATTTCCGCAATTTTTTAAACTAATTGAATAACAATTCAAAAAAATAGATGAAATGAAAACACCTCTACAATTAATTTTAGTGTTGTTACTGTTTTCCGGATCCGTTTCTGCCCAAAATTCATTGGTGCAATTATCCGGACAGTTAATTGACAAAACAACCGATGAACCTATCTATGGTGGAGTGGTTCGCGTAAAAGAAACCAATGCAGTAGCAACCACCGATATCGATGGGAAATTCACGCTCAAAACAGCGAATAAGTTTCCGTTTACATTGGAAATTTCAACCAGCGGTTACAGCAAAGAAGAATTCTTGATCGAAAACGATAAGGCATCACTCAATTTTCAGTTGGAACCGCAAGTCATTGTAGCCGATGAAGTGGTGGTAACTGCTTCGCGTGTTTCTGAAAGCGTGATTAAATCTCCGGTAGCCATTGATAAACTGGATATTACAGCCATTCGCGAAACTCCTTCACCAACGTTTTACGATGCGATGGAAAATGTGAAAGGGGTTCAAATGACCACTTCCAGTCTCAATTTCAAAGTGCCGAATACGCGTGGTTTCAATTCACCAAACAATTTCCGATTCATGCAGTTGGTCGATGGTGTGGATTTACAAGCTCCTACTTTGGGCGCATCTATCGGAAATGCGATGGGACCTAACGAATTGGATATTTTGAGTGTGGAAATCATTCCGGGTTCATCTTCAGCGCTGTATGGAATCAACTCCATTAACGGATTGGCAAACCTGCAAACCAAAAGTCCATATACCAAACAAGGTGTAGGTGTTTATCAGCGTTTGGGTGTCAATCACGTCGACGGGAAAGATCACGACTTGAGTTTTCTCAGTGAAACGGCTTTCCGTATTGCCGGAACAATCGATTCTGCACAGCGATTTGCCTATAAAGTAAACGCTTCTTATTTCACAGGAACAGACTGGGTTTCGTCTAACACAACAGATCAAAATACGTATGATCTGAAATCGAGCAACCCGAAATTCCCTCAATTTAATAGTCCTGAAACCAATCCGGCATACGATGCGTGGAACCGTTACGGAGATGAGCGCAACAACAACATTTCGGTTCAGGCAACTGACCTTAACGGAAGTTCAAAAATCTTCAACGTACGCAGAACCGGGTATTGGGAGAAAGATTTGATCAATCCACACATTGAAAACATCAAGTTCGATGGAGGATTGTACTACAAATTCAACAACCAATCTCAGATTTCGTATACCTATCGTTTAGGGCAAATGGATGGTGTGTTTCAGCGTGGAAACAAAATTCAACTAAACGATGTTTTATTACAAAGCCATGCGGTAGATTTTTCTACCGGAAAGTTATCTGTGAAAGCGTATTTCAATTCTGAAAACACAGGCAAATCTTACAACTTAAAACCTTTGGCAGATAATCTTGATTTGACCTTCCGTTCAAATTCGGCTTGGAAAAGTTTGTACCAAACTACTTTGCAAAATGCTGTGAGTGCAGGAAACGATTGGGTAACGGCACATGAGTTGGCACGTCGACAGGCAGATGCAGGAAGACCAGAACCGGGATCGGAGGTTTTCAATCAAACGGTGAGCACAATTACCAATATCAACAATTGGGATCATGCTTCGCTGGTGAATGGAGCTCCTGCAACCGGAGGCGCTGCACTATGGCAGAAAAGTCGCATGTATCATACCGAAGCACAATACGATTTGACGGAAACATTCGGAAAAGTAGTAAACGTGTTGGTTGGAGCAGATGCACGCGTGTATGAAGTAATTCCGGATGGAAACAACTTCGTGGACCTGGACAGACCGATTGCCGAGCGTTCTTTGCCGGGCGGAAACAATGTCTATTATTCCAAAGCTGGAGCGTTTGTGCAAGCAAGCAAAGAATTCTTTGATGAAAAGTTGAAAATCGTCGGATCATTGCGTTACGACAAAAACCTTGATTTCAACGGAAAGTGGAATCCACGCCTGGCGGTTGTTTACAGTCCTACCAAAACTTCGGCGGTACGCATATCGGCTCAAAACGGTTTCCGTTTTCCTTCGTTGTTTGAAGCTTTGTCGTATGTCAACAACGGAAATGTGCGTCGTGTTGGCGGATTGGCAAAAGTTAACGAGGGATTGGGGTATTTGGAAAATTCCTACACGCTTACTTCTGTTGATGCATTTACCGCAGCCAATAATGCCGACATCGCAACTGGTTTAACCAAAGAGCAAGCTGTTCAGAAAAACAAAGGATTATTGGTCATTGCCAACTTGCCGACGCTTCAACCGGAGCAGGTAAAAGCCTTTGATTTAGGATACAAAAACGTATTCCTCAACAACAAAGCAGTGATCGATTGGGATGTGTATTTCAACATTTTTACCGGTTTCTTGGGGCAAGTGGAAGTTGCTGTTCCGAAAACGGATGTAGTTGGAACGGATAGTTCGGCTTTCGATATGACGGATCGTAACAAACAAGTGCGTTACCGTGTGTACACCAATGCACGAAATACCTATTACAGTTACGGTTCAGCCTTGCGATTGAGCTACAATTTCTACAAGTTGTATTCCATCTCTACCAATATCAATTTCAACGATTTTAAGTCGAAGGAAAGCAGTGATATCTTCATTACCGGATTTAATACGCCACGCTGGTCGGCCAATATTCAGTTTGGAAACCGCGAAATCGTGAAGAACTTCGGCTTCAACGTTGTGTGGAAATGGCAAGATAGTTACGATTGGCAAAGTCCGCTAGCGAATGGTCGTGTGAAAGCATTCCAAACGTTTGATGCACAGGTTTCCTACAAAGTTCCGCGCCTGAAATCGGTAGTGAAAGTAGGAGGTACGAACATTTTCAACAAGCGTTACTTCCAGTATGCGGCAGGACCTACGATCGGAGCATTGTATTACATCAGTCTTACGTTTGATGCCGATTTTAAACGCAATTGAGATGAAGCAACGAAGCATACTGCTTTTAACAATCGTCTTTTGGACGTCGTGTTTAGTAGCGCAAGCTGAAAAATCATTCAGCTTCAGCATGGAAGGACAATTGGTAGCAACAACAGATGGCAAAGGTCTGTTTGTAAACGCTGGTGGTCCGGGACTTAAGTTTCACTTTAGCAAATGGGCGATTTCCATCAATATGATGCCTTCGCTTCGCTTTCAAGATGATCGTCCGAAACCCTTGGTTACACCCATTTTGGGATGCGGACCTCAATTATACTTTTTGAAAGAAAAACGATTGGTGCTCAGCTTTCCTTGTTATTACTATACCAATTCACATGTCTGGACTTTTACGGCGGGCCTAGGATATGTTCTGACGCGAAAAACAACAAAACACGAAACAACCAAGTAATGGTTCAAAAAACGACAAACGAGTTATTTCCAATTTTTCTAAAAACCAATCAATTGGCAGTGCTTCTCATTGGGGGGAGCACTGTTGCATTGGAAAAATTGCAAGCTGTTTTAGGGAATTCACCGTTAGCACAAGTAACCGTTGTTGCAGAACAATTTTCGGATGAATTTGTGATTTTCACCCAAGATAAACAAACGGTTGAACTCATTGAAGATCGGTTTGATGAACAGTACCTAGATGGTCAGCAATTGGTGATTTCGGCAGTGAACAACGAAGAACTTTCGGCAGAAATCCGTAAAAAGGCAAACGAAAAAGGATTGTTGTACAATGCCGCGGATAAACCTGAGTTGTGCGATTTTTACTTGGGATCTGTTGTCACGAAAGGAAACCTAAAAATCGGAATTTCGACCAACGGAAAATCGCCTACCATCGCCAAGCGTTTGCGCGAAGTATTACAGGAAGAGTTGCCGAATGAAATTGATGAGTCGCTGGAAAACTTGAGTCGTTTACGTGGTCATTTAACCGGCGATTTCAAACAGAAAGTAAAGAAATTGAACAAGGTCACAGCTGCTTTAACCCGTAAAGAAGAACAGCCTTGGTACTTGTTTTCGTTTCGCAAACTCTTCGGTTATGTGGCTGGTGTTTTGGGTATGTTGTTGGCTGGACATCTCTTGTTTACCTTGATTCCTTTGTCAACGATTTGGTCTTCTGCAACAGAAATGGTCAATTCGTTGGATGTAGATTTTCTCTACTACATGCTCGGTGGATTCATCGCGCAAATGATTGATGGTGCACTTGGAATGGCTTACGGAGTCAGTGCTACCACGTTTTTACTTTCGTTTGGTATTAGTCCTGCTGTAGCGAGCATGAGTGTGCATACATCCGAAATTTTCACCAGTGGTGTTTCCGGTTTTTTGCACTTGCGTTTCGGGAATGTCAACAACAAATTGTTTCGCACGATACTTATTCCGGGAGTGCTTGGAGCCATTTTTGGAGCTTATGTGCTTACGGAGTTTGAAAACTACAACGCTTACATCAAACCGATAGTGAGCATTTACACCTTGATTTTGGGGATTATCATTATTTATAAAGTGGTCCGAAAACGCATCAATCGGAAGAAAGTTAAACATGCTGGTTGGCTTGCAGCTGCAGGTGGATTTTTAGATTCCATCGGTGGTGGTGGCTGGGGACCGGTTGTTTCATCAACACTCATTGCGCGTGGCAAAAATCCGCGTATTGTTATTGGGTCGGTGAACCTGGCGGAATTTTTTGTTTCGCTGGCTAGTTCATTTACCTTCTTCACCTTAATCGGGGCGGCACACTGGCAGATTTTTACAGGACTAATTTTAGGCGGAGTGTGTGCTGCTCCGATTGCTGCTTATTTATCGCGAAAACTCAACGTGAAAGCCATGATGATTCTGGTAGGAATCGTAGTGATTATTGTGAGTTTGCGCATTCTCATCATAACATTTATCTAACAAGAAATGACACAACACGAACAAATTAAGTTGTCGGAAAATCAATCGCTGGAAGAATTTTTAAGCACCATCGCGACTGTTTTTGTTGAAAGAGCGGCGTTTTCGACCAGTCTAAGTTGGGAAGACCAAGTGATCACCGATGCGATTTTTAGTTTAAATCTACCCATTCGGGTATTCACGCTAGATACCGGAAGATTGTTCCCCGAAACCTATAGCGTATTGAATAGCACGTTGGAACGCTACAAACGAAGCATTGAAATCTATTTCCCGCAAACCGAAGCGGTGCAACAATTGGTTACGAAAAAAGGTCCGATCAGCTTTTATGAATCGTTGGAAAACCGCAAGGAATGTTGCTTCATACGGAAAGTGGAACCGTTAAATCGCGCACTGGAAAATGTGGATTGCTGGATCACCGGTTTACGCGCCGAACACTCCGAAAACCGCCATGATTTACCGGTAATAGACTGGGACGAACAGCGATCAATCACAAAAGTCAACCCGCTTGCAAACTGGACCTTGGATGAAGTGAAAACACGCATCAGCGCCAATAATATTCCCTACAATTCATTACACGATCGAGGGTTTGTAAGCATCGGTTGTCAGCCGTGTACGCGGGCCATTCGTGAAGGCGATGATTTCCGCGCCGGTCGCTGGTGGTGGGAAGACAATTCGAAAAAAGAATGCGGGTTGCATGCTTAGTAGAAGTGGTACTTAAGAGGGGGAAACGCTTCCCCCTTTGAAGGGGGACCGAGGGGGATGGCATGTGTGGAGTGTTAAAGGTGGTAGAATTGCCACCCTCCTCAATCCTTCCGCCTCAGGCGGATAGGAGGCAAATACAGGTAAAACAAAAAAAATAAAATGAGCGATTATTTAGATCAATTGGAAGCAGAAGCCATTTACATTCTGCGCGAAGTAGCCGGGCAATTTGACCGGCCAGCGCTATTATTTTCGGGTGGAAAAGACAGTATTTGTTTGGTGCATTTGGCGTTAAAAGCCTTTCGTCCGGGGAAATTTCCGTTTCCGTTGGTTCATGTAGATACAGGACATAATTTTCAGGAAGCATTGGATTACCGCGATCAGTTGGTAGCCGAATTGGGCGAGCAGCTCATTGTACGATCGGTAGAAGAAACCATTCAACGGCAAAAACTGCAAGACGGAAAAGGAAAGTTTCCAAGCAGAAATGCCCTGCAAACCTATACGCTGTTGGAAGTAATCGATGAGTTTGAATTTGATGCTTGTATTGGTGGAGCACGTCGTGACGAAGAAAAAGCCCGCGCCAAAGAACGCATCTTCTCGGTACGCGACGAATTTGGTCAGTGGGACCCGAAATTGCAACGACCGGAATTATGGAATATCTACAACGGTAAAATCGATAAAGGTGAGAATGTGCGCGTGTTCCCGATCAGTAACTGGACGGAACTAGACGTTTGGAACTACATCAAACGTGAAAACATTGCGTTGCCCAACATTTATTTCACCCACGAACGCGAATGTGTGCTCACCGAAAATGGGCAACTCATGGCCAATAACCGGTTTCTGGAACTCGATCCTACGGATGAATTAGTAACGCGTAATGTTCGTTACCGCACGGTTGGTGACATGACCTGTACGGCAGCAGTTGAGAGCGAAGCACATACGGTAGACGACATCATTTCGGAAATTAAATCGGCTAAAATCTCGGAACGCGGAGCTACTCGCATGGATGATCGCATCAGTGAAGCGGCTATGGAAGACCGGAAAAAGGGGGGATACTTTTGATAATTATAAATTATAAATGGAAGAATTATAAAGATGCAGCCCCCTTTCAATTAGGCGATTCTGTCTCTCCCCTTGAGGGGAGATTAAGAGGGGTGGCAAACCTTTTAAAACAATTGATAATTCAAATAAATGGAACTACTAAGATTTTTCACCGCAGGAAACGTAGACGATGGCAAAAGCACGCTCATCGGGCGGTTATTATACGACAGTGAATCGATTTCTACCGACATCATTGAAACACTCACGCGCCAGAGTAAAACCACAGGCGTAAATGCTGATATCGATTTGGCGTTGCTCACCGACGGACTTCGTGCCGAACGCGAACAAGGAATTACCATCGATGTGGCCTACAAGTATTTCACGACAGATAAACGCAAGTTCATTATCGCTGATACGCCCGGACATCTTCAATATACACGCAACATGTTCACAGGAGCTTCCAATGCCGATTTGGCCATTATTTTGGTGGATGCACGCAATGGAATCACCGATCAAACCAAGCGACACAGTATCATTTCGTCCATTTTGGGTATTCCGCATGTATTGGTGTGCGTGAATAAAATGGATTTGGTGAATTACAGCGAAGATGTGTACAACGAGATTCAAACTGCGTTCACCGCTTTTGCCGAACCCTTGAACCTCAAACACGTTTCGTTTATTCCAACAAGTGCGTTGGCCGGAGATAATGTGGTGCATACATCAGAGAATCTATCTTGGTATGATGGCCCGTCATTACACGGTTTTTTAGAAAATGTTGCTATAACCGATCAGCAGCTGCAAGAAGAACCGCGTTTTCAGGTACAGTATGTGATTCGTCCGCAAACAGATGAATTGCACGATTACCGAGGTTATGCGGGCAGTATTTTAAGCGGACATTTTCAAGTAGGCGATCAGATAAAGGTGTTGCCGTCCGGTTTGGAAACTACCATCAGTGCCATTGAGTTGAATCGTCAGCAAGTGCAAGAAGCATTTCGTGGTGAAGCGGTCATTATTCATTTAGCGGAAGACTTGGATGTAAGTCGTGGAAACACGATTGTGCCGATTGATCAACTTCCGCAAACGGAAAAATCATTGGAAGCAACCATTTGCTGGATGGACAACACGCCGTTTCAACCCGGACAAAAATTGCTTTTGCAGCAAAATAGCTTCCGTACCAAGGCCGTGTTAAAGGAATTAACCGGTAAAATCGACATTCATTCGTATGAGCAATTAGAAAGCGATGGAAGTTTGAAACTGAACGATTTCGCCCATGTAACAATCAAAACGGCAGAGGCTGTAAGTATAGATTCGTATACACAAAATCGCAAAACGGGTGCGTTTATTCTCATCAATGAAAACACCAACAATACCGTTGCAGCGGGCATTTTTAACTGATGGAAACCTACGATTCATTCATCGAACAACTGAAAAGCGTTCACAAAGAAGCGCAGCGTTTTCCAACGAAAGCACAGGTTGAATTATTTGTAGCGCGGTTTTTCGATGTGCTGTTTTGCAATCATTCATGCGTTGCCGTTCAATACATTGAAGCCGAATTAAGTGTTGCGTTGGCTGATTTAACGTTTTGTTTGCAGCCCGATACGTTGTCTGAGTTTCGTTCCGTTAACGCTGTAATAGCGGGGTTGAAACAACGCCTTCCAAAACTGTATCATGATTTGTTATTGGATGCAGAAGCAATTGAAAAGGGCGATCCTGCTGCGGTGAGTAGAGAAGAAGTCATTCGTACGTATCCCGGGTTTTTGGCCATTTCGTATTACCGTTTGGCGCATGTGCTTTCCAATGAAGGAGTGGTGTTTATTCCGCGAATGATTACTGAAATTGCACACGGCAAAACCGGAATCGATATTCATCCCGGAGCTCAAATCGGGCGGTCGTTTTTCATTGATCACGGCACCGGAATTGTGATTGGGGAGACAACCGTAATCGGTGATCATGTGAAATTGTATCAAGGTGTGACTTTGGGCGCGTTAAGTGTTCAAAAGGAATTGTCTTCCACCAAACGTCATCCCACCATTAAAGATCGGGTGGTGATTTATGCCGGAGCCACCATTTTGGGTGGAGAAACCGTGATCGGTGAAGACTCTATTATTGGCGGAAATACATGGATTACCGAAAGTATTCCGGAGCAATCACTGGTAACGCATACGTCCGCAGTAACCGTTAAACAACGCACTAGTTATGTCTAAACTCCTTGATTTTATTGGAAATACGCCTTTGGTTGAATTGACCAACATCAATCCCAATCCGAAAGTGCGTTTATTCGCCAAGTTAGAAGGCCATAATCCGGGCGGAAGTGTAAAAGATCGTGCAGCCTACGGATTGATTAAAGGTGCTCTGGATGCTGGAACGATCGATCAATCATCCAAACTCATTGAAGCCACCAGTGGAAATACCGGAATTGCATTGGCAATGATTGCACGCTTATTGAATATGGAAATTGAGTTGGTGATGCCCGAAAATTCTACCAAAGAGCGCGTGACTACGATGCGTGCTTTCGGAGCGAAAGTTACGCTTACGCCAGAAGCCGGTGGAATGGAGGCCGCTATTGATTATGCACGGAATAAAGTGGAAAACGAAGGTTTTGTGATGTTGGATCAGTTTTCGAACCCAAACAATCCGCTGATGCATTACCAAACCACCGGACCCGAAATTTACCAGGATACGAATGGAGAAGTGACCCATTTTGTTTCGGCTATGGGAACAACAGGAACCATTATGGGCGTTTCGCGGTACTTGAAAGAACAAAACACGAACATACAAATTATTGGTGCTCAGCCGGCTGACAATGCCAAGATTCCCGGAATCAGAAAATGGCCATTGGAATATTTACCGGCAATTTTTGAACCGAACAGAGTGGATCAGTTGATTGATGTAAGCGAGGAAGAAGCACGAAAGATGGCCAGAAGATTGGCAAAAGAAGAAGGCGTTTTTGGTGGAATGAGTAGTGGAGGAGCTGTTGCAGTAGCGTTGAAACTCATTCCCCAATTAACGTCTGGAACGGTGGTGTGTATTATTTGCGACCGTGGCGACAAATACCTTTCTACCGATTTATTTGAAGATTAAACAGAACTTAAATTAGACAAACATGATTCAGACAGACGTCATTATCATTGGTGCCGGTCCGGTTGGACTGTTCACCGTTTTTGAAGCCGGATTATTGAAATTGAAATGTCATTTAATTGATTCATTGCCGCAACCCGGTGGTCAGTGTTCGGAAGTTTACCCGAAGAAACCCATTTATGATATTCCCGGATTTCCTTCAGTTTTGGCTGGAGAGTTAGTCGATAATTTGGTGGAACAAGCCGCTCCGTTTAAACCCGGTTACACCTTGGGTGAAGCTGCTCAAACAATTGATAAGCAAGAAGACGGTTCGTTTGTGGTAACCACTGTAAAAGGGACGAAACACCAGGCGCCTGTTGTGATCATTGCAGGTGGATTGGGTGTTTTTGAACCAAGAAAACCACCCATTGCCACCATTGCCGATTTTGAAGAAAAAGGAGTGGATTACATCATCAAAGATCCGGAAGTGTATCGCGGAAAACGCTGTGTGATTGCCGGTGGCGGAGATTCTGCATTGGATTGGTCGATCTATTTGGCAGAACGAGAAATTGCTTCTGAAGTAACCCTTGTGCACCGAAGCAGCTCATTCCGCGGGCATTTAGACTCAGTACAGAAAGTAATTGATTTGGCCGAAAATGGAAAAATCAACTTGATCACCGAATCGGAAGTAATCGGCTTAAATGGTGGTTCGCAGTTGGAGCAAGTGGTCATTCAACATTCAGCCAACGGTGAAATCATCACGGAAGCAGATCATTTTATTCCATTATTCGGTTTAAAACCTTCGTTGGGTCCGATTGCAGATTGGGGATTGGAAATAGAAAAAAGTGCAATCAAAGTAAATACCTTGGATTATTCCACCAATATTCCCGGCATATATGCAATTGGTGATGTCAATACCTATGAAGGAAAACTAAAGCTGATTTTGTGTGGTTTTCACGAAGGAACCTTGGCTGTTCAATCGGCATTTGCACGCATTCATCCGGAGAAAAAGAATGTATTAAAGTATACAACCGTGAATGGAGTGCAAGGGTTTTAACGGATGAAATTCGGGAATTCGGGTGTTCGGGATATCCCGAACACCCGAATTCCCGAATTTCATTGTTGGTTTTTTTCTAACTGAAAGTCCAACGAGATTATGGTTAGAAAAAAAGTGCCGTATTCACAAAGATCAATGACTGTGTTCTTCGTGATTGTGATCATGTTCTTTATGCTCACCTTCACCATGTTCTTCGTTGGCAGAACACAATCCTACGATTTGATGAAAAACATCGTGTAACGAAGACAATGAAGCCGTAATTTGAGCATCTGTAGCACCTCCATTGATCGAACTTTGCAATTTTTTAGAATCTGCAGCTAATTTCTTTACTGCTTTTTTTACCTTCTTGTTGTTGAAATCGGCTGGGATAGCGGAGTTTTTCAACGCTTCTGCTTTTTCTACCACTTCTCCGATGCGTGTTTTGATCGGTTCCAAGTTTCCTTCTTCACTCGGGTGAAAGGTTTGCGACATTACCTTGTGAAAATCGGTAAGCGCTGTCCATGAACTGAGATTTGATTGTGCATTGCCCGTATTGCTGATCGCGGCAATGAACAACAAACCGAGTGTTGCGAATGATAATTGTAGTGCTTTCATGTTTGTCAATTGGTTTTAATGAGTTTTTGGTACAAAGGTAGAGAATCACTTTCTTGTTTGTAACTATCCTTTCTCATTGGAAAACACCGAATTTATATGTATGATTTCATGACAAACACACACAATGAAGAATAAAATGTCAGGAGTTCCGTTTTTCTAGAAATATGAAACAACCGATTACCATTCTTTTATTATGTGTTGGTCTTCTTTTGATTGCTTGCGAATCGAAAAAAGAAAAAGCATTTCGCTTGTTAACGAACGATTCCGAAGCGTATTGGGAAGTAAAGTCAGCTTCATGTAAAAAAGGAAAAATACCACCGTTTAAGCATAAGTTGGTGCTCTCATTTTCAACTGATTCAATTTACAAGGAGTATTGGTGGCATGGGGGTTTTTATTCAACTAACGAATATTATGAGAATTTACATCCGGAAAGGAAGCTAAATAGTGATTTGATTTACATCAATCCCGATGAAAACAAGTGGAAGTTATTGAATGAAAACCTGCTTTTAATCCAAAGTGAGAAAGTACGAATATTAAAGATTTCCGAAGACTCATTAATTCTGGATTATACTTCTGAAAATTGTAACAGACGTGTTTTCGTGAGAATGAAACAGACCAATTTAATTCGTAGATAAAAAAAAGCGTGAGAAAATCCCACGCTTTTGTCTTATTTATGAGTAAGTCTACTTAGTGTTTCACCAATCTTCTTACTTTCAAGTCACTTTTTACATCATTGATTTGCAATACATAGGTTCCTTGCGCAGCCGTTCCTAAATCGATGAGTGTTTCTTGTTCAAACGAAACCGTTTTGATGGCTCTTCCTTTTGTGTCGATTACCGTAAGCGTATACTTACCCGGTTGTTGCATCGCAACGGTAAACGGACCTTCTGTCGGATTCGGGTAAATAGTCACTGCATTCGCTAAGGTGTTTTCCAGAACTCCTACCGAAACAAAATTGACATCGTGCACAATGCTTCCACCGGCATTGATGATCCAGTTTTTCGGATCAAGTGATAAAATATTCACCACACTTCCTGCATTCGGAATCACATACTGATTGGTTGTCGTGTTTACAGTAAAACGAATAATGGTGTCAGTCAAAACCTGACGATCAAAACGAATTTCCAAATCATTGGTGAAAAGCGGAGTGATGGCACTTGCAGAAGCAGTTTGGGATATTTCCACTAACAAATCATTGCCCACCATGTTCCAGCGCGCTGAATAAGTTGGGAAACCTTCTCCGAAATACCATTCTTCGGTGTAATTTGTGAAATCCATTCCTGATACATCTTCCATTACCTGAATGAAATCGACACCCAAAGTTGTAGAATCGGCATATTGAATTTGATACTGTTGCAAACCTGCAAAGAAAATACTGTCGTTGTTGATCAGGAAACGCAAGGTATGAATGATGGCAGCTCCTTTGTCGTAGGTAAGTCGTCCGTCGAAAATGCGCCCTTCATTTAAGCTATCTTCTACCCAAACACTTCCGTCTAACTGTGACATAATATTGTCGTGACGATCGAGCATATCAGTTTGTTGTTGTCCGGGATACAAATTTTCCAACATCAGGTATTCGGAATAGGAAGCAAAACCTTCGTTTACCCAAATATCAGCCCAAGAAGCACAGGTTACGTGATCTCCCCACCATTGGTGCGCCAATTCGTGCGAAGTCAATCCTTTGCTGAACGAACCTTGCGTAGTCATTGTTTGGTGTTCCATTCCGCCTCCGAGCGGAGCCATGCAATGTCCGTATTTCTCATCGGCAAACGGGTAAGGACCGAATAAATCGGCATACAACTCAATGAAATTGGCCGTTTCGTCGATGTCGGATTGAAAATTTAATAAGGTTTGCGGGTTGTCGTAAATGAAATTTTGAATGGTAACCGGTCCTGAATTGGATGGATTTGCAGTAACCGTATATTCCACATAATGAGCAATTGCTACCGAAATCAAGTAATAATCAATCGGATGGCGGTGTTTCCATTCAAAGCGATGCGTGCCGTTTCCGAGGTCAACAACTTGTTCCAAGACACCGTTTGAACCGGCTTTACAACTAGTAGGAACCGTGATGTGTACAGCCGAACTATCTGCTTTATCTCTCAAGGATTGTTTTACAGGAAACCATTCGTACGCTGAAAAAGGTTCTGAAAGTGACCATGTTACCTGATTTCCCCATGAAGGTGAAAAGTCATTCGTCATACCGCTTCCTCCCAAAGGATTACTAGCAGCTGTTGGCGGTGTTCCTTGATAATCAACCCGGATAATAAATGATTGATTCTGGGTAGCATTCACCGGAACTTTCAAAGCTGTTGCATTTCTACTATAAGCTACTGGTGTTCCGTCTACTTCAATGGAGTTGATTACAAACGTTGGAAAAAGTTCTAACAAAGCCGAATCGAGGTTTTCGCGTGCAGAAGCATGAATTTCAACGGTTCCGGAAAGTGTGGTTGCCGTATTGGTCATATTCAGATCCAGAAAATAGAAATGGACGTCGTATCGCTCGGTTTCAGCTATTTGCGCCACTGTAAACGTGTTGCTTTTAAGCTGTTTGTGCGCTGATTTTACATGTGAACAGCTGCCTTTTGCATCTTGGCCAAAGGAAAGAAAGGGGACGGAAAGGAGGAGGAGAAAATAATGTTTCATTTGTAGAGTTTTAATCCTACCAAATTACGCAATGTTTCAATTGAAGCGATACCGCTCAGGAAGTAATTGCACCCGTTTAAACAAAAGTGACTAGTGGTTAGTTTTTAGTTACTAGTGATTAGTTGCTAGTGGTTAGTTGCTAGTGGTTAGATGTGGGGGTGGGAGTTGAGATCGTCACTTTTTGTACAAAACGATCCTTAATTGATATTTATTTAACGTATAACTGATTGAACATCAAAATCCTGCTGACTATTTTTATTAGTTAGAAGTCGATTTTCTCTACCTTTGTACTGTTTTGAAACCGATCACGTTGTAAAATGGGTGAGAATGTGTAAACCCTTCTCGTATAAAGCTTTTTGGACGACACTTGTTGTTTTTCTACTAACGTCCATCGGGTTCGGTCAATCTGATGCACCAAATTCTTCCGGTGCAAGTGTTGTAAAACTTATAAAGCAAAGTAAACAGGTTGAACAATCCGATCCTGATTCTGCTTACCAATTGCTACTCGCGGCGAAACTTCAACTAAATAAGGTTACAGATAAGCGACTTCGTTACAATGTATATTCGATGCTGGCAGAGACGGAAAAAAACATCAAACGACAAGTAATTGCCAGTTTAAATGCGGTGAATGTTGCTGAACAGTTAAACGATACCATGCTGATTGCCGAAGGGCATTACAATCTTGCGAAAAGCTACAAGCGTTTGCAGATCTATGACCGTGTGATGATTCACTTAAAGAAAGCAGAGTTTTTGTACGGTAAAAAGTTGCAATGGAAAAATCGCGCGCAAGTGTTGGTTTTGATGGGACATACAGCCGTAGATCTATCCAATACCCAAAAGAATCGTCACTTTCTGGATGTTGCCAAACGGTATTATCAACTAGCGTTGCATTACTATAAAACTGAGAAAGATAAAGGGAATCAGTTATCGATCAATATTGCGCTAGGCAACTTGTACATGCGTTACTACAAATTTGAGCAAGACGAGAAATACATTCGTCAATCAATCGCCTTTTCAGAACAATCTTTTGCCATGACAGGAAATGACTCTACCAGTCCTTCTGCTCCGTATTGCATTGGAAATATTGGTGAAGCCTATGGTTTAATGGGAGATCGCGTGAACGAACAATCCTATTTTTTGAGGGCTTTGAGAGGATACGCAAGAAACAATGATTATACCTCATTAGCCGAACAGCAATTATTATTGGCAGCTTCTTACATGGCTACAAAAGATTATGCTATTGCGCTTGATTATTTAGAAGATTTCAAAACAAATGTACTTGAACACCAGTTGATTACTGGCTTGCGGATGTACCATAAGATGAAATCGGAAATTTTGTATGAAATCGGTGACACGAAAGCGGCATACATCAACCGATTGTTGTATGAAAAAGAACTTGATTTTCAATTATATGAAGAAAAGGAACAAGAAATTCTGCGATTGCAGGTCGAAAACGAAATCATAGAGAAAGACAAGCAGATTCAGTTACTCAATAGCACAAAAGTATTTCAGAATCGAAATATTGAGAATCAATCCAAGATTCGCAACCTATTGATTTTAGGTGTTTTATTGGCATTCTTGTTAACCGGTGGATTATACATGAGGTATCGCGAAAAAGCGCGCATTCACAAGGTAATGGTAGAGAAAAACGTGTTGTTGCAAAAATTATCGATCGTTGCCAGTGAAACAATGAATGGGGTGATTATTACGGATAAACATGGTATTCCCGAATGGATGAACG
>Ga0302293_10000188_pt1 | contig 35880 bp, 32 predicted proteins | sample III_Fen_N2_2_FD_198758 | JGI IMG/M metagenome (GOLD analysis project Ga0302293, IMG submission 198758) | Peat permafrost microbial communities from Stordalen Mire near Abisko, Sweden - III_Fen_N2_2 | ecosystem: Environmental > Terrestrial > Soil > Wetlands > Permafrost | place: Sweden: Abisko...
TGTAAGTCTGTGAGGTAGTAACATGGCTGAGTATATAGCTGGTTGGGATGGTGGCGGTACCAAAACACAGGTTACCTGTCTCACAGGAAATGGAGATAACCTCGCTGAAGCCTTTTTAAGCCACTCAACCCAAATAGCGAACCTCCACCACCTACACTTACATGGTTTTAGCTCCACATGCGGATGCCGCTTATGGCGCGGCGCTCCTGGCGAAACAATTCATTGGAAAGGAATGTGACCCCCATGCCTGATATGTTGGTAAACCTGCTAAACCTTCCTAAAAATGACGATACCGAAGCAATACTCGCACGGGAAGGGATTGTCATTCGCCGTGCGATGGCTCCTGATAAATTCCGTGTTGTCCCCTTCGTTCAATCGCTATCCGGCATCAGCGCTGCAGGCGAATGTGATGTGTGTTTCAGTCATTCGCCCATCAGCGAATTTGTCGCAACCGATGGTGCTACACTGATTGGTTATTCCTGCTATAATGCTACTGCTCCCGACTTCTTCGGCCCTACAGCGGTTGATCCCGCCTATCGTGGCAAAGGGGTTGGGAAAGCGCTGCTCATTCGTGCATTGCAGGCATTATACGATGAAGGTTATGTGTATGCTGTGATTGGCGGCGTAGGGCCGATCCCTTTTTACGAAAAAACAGTTGGCGCTACCGTTATACCCGACAGCGATCCTGGGATATATAAGGATTTTATTGGAAATCTTGAACAACAAGAAACGAAAAAACCAACCGAGATTTAAGCTTACTTCGACAAAATAACTCAATCCAGTATGGAAATACCGCCTCACCGTCCCGACAATGATTGTCGAGAAAAGGGAAGGCGGTATTTTCATTACAAAGATTTTTGTTTTTACCTATGATCCTTCAATCCTGACCAACTTGATTTCAATCGTTAATCAATCTGATCAGGATAAGTTACCCCCGTGCAAGAACCGCTGATATAAAAATGGCAAATTTGCTAAAAACATCCCGAGCGAGAAGCAAATATTTCGAATAATCCATTACTGGATCTGCCTAATACCAAAACTCGGATAAAACAAGCCTGCCCAGTATATTTCACCTGTAAAATCCGCAGGGGTATTGCCTGCAACAAAAAAACTGATGCGTTTCGCTTTTTCGCCGCAGATGAGCGTATTCACCATCGCATAAGCTAATAGCCTGTCTTGATCTGCGCTGATGTTTTGTCCAGCTTGAGTAAAAGTATCGGACAAGTTTACAACCAAGGTTTCTTCATTCATCGATAATCCAAGAATATCCGCATCATTCAGTAAATCGGCCTTTACGACAGGAAGCAACCCTGAAACGCTATCCGCTGCCGTTGGGCCTTTCAGCACCTCCAATAAAAGCGCTCGAGGGTTCGTGCGCTGGAAGTAAGGTATCGGTCGCTGAAATGCAACCAATGCCTTCCCCTGCGGATCGGCAAGGTATAGGGTTGCATTGTCCATCAGGAGCGTCGCAAAGTTGCCACGGCGCATCACGCCATCATCAAACAGCAACCCATCTTCTGCGCCAAGCATCAGATGATCGATTCGCTCTTCCCCTACATATACGATAAGCCCGGTGATGTTGGGCATAAAAGTGCAAAGCGTATAGGTGAGCGATGCCATGCAACTTGCTCGGGACACGCCTTTCGTTGTCAGCATATCATCCAGCGTAGAATCAAAATGGAGCGTGATCAGCCTGCCGCCACTACCCGCTGGCTCGGTTACTGTCGGCGCTTCCGTAAGCAACTCAGAAAGCAGAGGGAGCACAGGCGAACCGGTGACAGAAACTGGCCCGTCACTTATCTCCTGTAAAATACGTTCAATCATACTTTCAGGCGATTGACTTGAGAAAGAAACATTGCGTGCTTCCGAGACAATTCCATTGATGGCAGCCAGTGGAAAATAGAGTGTCACCGTATCGGTCAGGCGTTTATCCTCTGGATTTTCATCCGCCTGAACACGTTGGGATAACAGCTGTTCATAGGCGGCGCCGATATCGCTTACCACGCTTTGTGTCATCGCACCGGTCGGCAAGGTGGAACCCAAATCAAGTCCGATTTGCTTATCCATAACAAGGATATTCACATAACGGATATTGGACAGTTCACTGAGTGTGTTCGTGATTGCCTGACTGCAAAGGAACAGCATTTTGCGATCCAACTGCAGTGCCGATGCCGCCAAGTTAACGGTAGCCACATCCCCGCTTACTTCAACTGGATTTGCTCCATACAGTGAGAGCTTCACATCGCCACCTAAAGAACTGGCGACACCATTCGAGGGGTGCACCAGCAATGCGCGAATCACACTCTCCGCATCCAAACGAGCAGCCGAAAAGGGAATGATATCGGTAAGCGACATCAGTCGCGTGCCATCCTGACGCGGCAGATACAACGTTGCAGTGTCCGTATATTCTAGTGCTGCGTCGCCAATTGGTGCCACATAAGGCACGGTTGCGGGGGGCAGCGTAATGGTTCCTCCTTCTTTAATGGGCACACCAGCGTTTTGGCAGGAAGTCAGCACGAACAAAGCTGTACATAGCAGGAAAAACAACGCGATTCTTTTCCTTAGCAAAGTAAGCATGGTCTTCCCTCCTTGCTTTTATTGCGCCATCAATGCCGTCAGGCGGGTGATCGAAATCTTCCAAATGCCATTTTCGCGGTTTAAAAGCATCGGATAGCTGTGAATCTCATTGCTGGTGTTGTTTCGATAGGTTTTAAGCGAAACAGTCAATGTTGCGTTATGTCCGTCTCCTGCTATGCTTCCACCGCTTACATTGAATTCCTGTAGCGACGGCTTGGTCAACAGAGATTCGCTCAATATTGCAAATGAGGGTTTATCGGTTTCAGCGATAAAGCGATACAACCGTTCAAAATCGTTTTGTTGCCATGATGTGAGAATGATTTCTGCAGTATGTTGCGGTGTAAGCAGCAGTGTTTCATCACGGGAAATGGGCTCACTCAAGCCTGTCGTCCCATTTAAAAAGTACGCATTATCCAACCGCAAGCTTGTTTGTACTTCGTTTTGTCTATGCACTAATATTTGGATACCTGAATAAGGATAGGTTTCGGTAATCGATGCTGCCAAACTTTGAGTGATTAATTGACGAAGTATAGGCGCTTCCTCACGCCAATTATCTCTGGTAGCCCAGTCATCCGGCACATCGTCATTCAGGAATCCTTCATTAAATGTGACATACAGGATTTTGTCCCGGGAAACTACGCTTTCCACTTTCGCATCGGCAGGGATCAGCCGTCTCAAATCAATGTGACCTGCGCTTGGCCCTTCCACCAATGCTTCAACGATTGCAAACTCCACGCTTTCATCCCGACGCACGTTCAGTTCTCTGCTTTCCGCTGCCAGCATGGGTTCATCTAAATAACGGAAATAGAGCATTGCGCTTACCTGATCGACATTGGCATCGCTTGCTGAAGCTGCATGCAATTCCATCGAGAGTCCCGGAACAGCCGTCGCTTTATTTTTAGCAAGGGGGTTTTCCGTTTCCGTCGCACACCCGCCAAGCAGGAGTGCCAAAAACAGCAACATTACAAGCAGAAATCTTTTGTGTTTCAAGCGCTCCCCTCCCTTCAACCCTGATGGATGGGCAACTCAACTGTAAAGGTAGACCCATGGCCTTCCTCGCTGTGTACCGAGACGCTACCGCCATGCATCAGCACCATCTGATTCACAATACTTAATCCAAGTCCAGTCCCGCCAGTGTCACGGCTGCGTGCTTTATCCACACGGTAAAATCGGTCAAAAATGTGTGGCTGATCCTCTTTGGGAATGCCGGGGCCGTTGTCCGCGATATATAGTATCGCATCACGGCCGGAACGGATCAGTCGAACACGAATGATTCCGCCTTCAGGTGTGTACTTGATGGCGTTGTCCATGATGTTGTACACTACCTGCATTAGTTTAGCGCGATCCGCATACATTTCACAGCTGTCTGCAATTTGCAGTTTGATCTCCTGGTGCCGCTTTTCCGCAACCACTGACAAACTGTGTACTACATCGGTCACAACATCGGCAAAACGGAAGGTTTCGCGGTTCAGGCGCATGGTTTTGCTGTCCATGCTCACCAGCGTAAGCAGGTCACTGATGATCAGGTTCAATCGGTTGATTTCGCGGTTAACATCCGATAAAAACTCTGTGCGCAAATCGGCATCCATTTCAGGCTGATAGATGATGTTTTCAAGCAGAATTTTCATGGTGGAAAGCGGTGTTTTCAGTTCATGACTGGCATTGGAAACAAACTGGTTGCGACTTTTATCCAGCATTTCAAGTTTTTCCGACATGACGTTAAACGTTTCCGACATGCGCTTGAGTTCACCACTGCCTTTGACGGGTACGCGTACGGACAGGTCTCCGTGCCCCATCCGCTGGATACCCCGCGTAAGGGTTACAATTGGTTTGGTGATCACACGTGAAATAATGAGCGCAATAGCCATCGCTGCAACTGCTGCTGCGATAAAGTACAACGCCATACGGTTTTGCAGTGATACCAGTCTTTGCATCATATCCTGTATCGGGGAAGAAAACAGCAGGATTCCAATGGTTTTACCTTCGGATGTAAGCGCCGCAGTACAATACCCTACCCACTGGGTACTGGTATCCAGTGGCGCCAGCAGGGATAAAAGGTTTAAATTGCGCTGAGTTCCCAGTTCGTGCACACCATAATCAACTGTAGCACCATTGAGTAAAATGGAGGCGACTTCTGGCAATTCAATTCGGGAACCATTGAGTTCGGAATAGCTGTCCGCCTGCACCTTACCGCTTACATCCAGAACCATCAACCTGCCGCCAAGCTCACCGCCTGATGTTTCCAGCAGCGTTTGCAACTCATTCATGCGCGCCGCAAGATAAAGAGGTGCAATTTCAACAGCCATCTTTTCTGTGCTTGCCTGATCCCGCGCCCGTCGATCCGCGAATAAATAATCGCCTACCAAACTGATCAAAGATGTGGCTACCGCGTAGTAGCTGACACCCACGACCAGCAGGAAGGCGAGCACTATTTTCCAACGGACGGAAGTCAACGGATTACTAATCTTTATCGGTGAAATAGTAGCCCACTCCCCACTTGGTGAAGATAAACTCCGGTTGAGCGGGATTGCGTTCGATTTTCTCTCTCAAACGCCGGATGTGCACGTCCACCGTTCGTGCATCGCCGGTATAGTCATATTTCCAAACGGTTTCGAGCATCGCTTCACGGCTAAACACCTTGCCACGGTTGTTAACGAACATTTGAAGCAGGTCGAACTCTTTGGCGGTCAGGCGCACTTCTTTGCCACCCAGATTTACGGCACGGTTCACAGAGTTAATCTCCATGTCATGCACACGGATCACTTTTTTGATTTCACCCTGCTGTGTACTGCTGGCGCGTCTCATAATAGTTTTAATACGCGCTTTGACTTCCAAAATGTTGAACGGTTTGGTCATGTAATCATCCGCGCCGTATTCCAGCCCGAGAATCTTGTCAATATGCTCGCCCTTGGCGGTAAGCATGATGATAGGTACATTGCTATGTTCACGAATACGCTGACAAACGGTGATCCCATCCAGTTTTGGCAGCATCACATCCAGCAGAATAAAATCAAAATTTCCAGCGAAAAACTTAGCCAGTGCTTCCTCGCCATCCGCAGCGGAATCCGTTTCGAAGCCTTCCTGTTCCAATGTATATTTTAATCCCTTGATAATCAAAGGCTCGTCATCCACAAGCAAGATACGCTTAGCCATCGGCCTCATCCTTTCGCGTTGGATTCAGAAAACCGCGGCGGTATCTTTATGCTGTGGAAAACCGCTGCGTTTACGAATATTGTAAGGCGAAACGCATAAAAAATCAAGAGAATTGTTACGGAAAGTTTGTAATTGTTGCATTCGATTATTTTCTTCTATACATCTGTTGTGAGCACCAGTATAGAATTTTGCCTTGAACCCGTATTGATTGAACGCGTTATCTGTAGAATATTTGTTTCGTATTCTTAAATTTCTCTGCAAATTCGTCCATCTCTATGAATTCATTGCATAGGTTCATAACCAAACCTTCACTGATCCAAGCTCAAATAGAAACTTGAGTCCTCGATTTTTCCTGATATGCATAACCGTTATTTCCCTGATGATTTATTCATATGTATCCAATTCAGAATTCTCTCCCTATCAATTTAAGCCTGAGAACCACTCCGGCTCCCAGGCTAATGATATTCAAATGGGAATCTTTGTTTATACTAAAAGGCTTTTTCCCTTCATTTCATCGGGGACAGGCAGGTTCATGCTTTCCAGCATCGTGGAGGCGATATCGCATAGCTTGCCACCATCGCGTAGATTGCGGCCAACCATATCCTGTCCAATAGCAATAAAGGGCACAGGGTTTGTCGTATGCGCCGTAAACGGTTCACCTGTAACAGGATCTACCATCTGATCGGCATTGCCATGGTCAGCTGTAACAAATGCGCGTCCGCCGTTGCGCAAAATAGCACGCACTACAGCCCAAACGCAATCATCCACAGCCTTCACGGCTTCCTCCGCCGCTTCCATAACACCGGTATGACCCACCATGTCGCAATTGGCAAAGTTCAGGATCATCACATCGTACTTTTTAGCGTTAATTTCCTCAATTGCCTTGCCAGCTACCTCAAACGCGCTCATTTCAGGGCTCATGTCAAATGTCGCCACCTTGGAGGAAGACACGAGAATGCGATCTTCTCCAGCATTTGGCTTTTCAACACCGCCATTGAAAAAAAAGGTCACATGAGCGTATTTCTGGGTTTCTGCAATTCGCAACTGCGTTTTTCCAAGACCGGACAGGTACTCGCCCAGCGTATTGTTCATCGACGCAGGTGGGTTGACCACATCAAGACCGGTAAACGTTTCGTCATATTGGGTCATGCTCACGAAATGGACGTGGAAGTATCCGTTTTTACGTACAAATCCATTGAAATCCGGCTGTATGAACGTGCGGGTGAGTTGGCGAGCACGGTCAGGGCGGAAATTGAAGAAGATGACACCATCTTCAGGCTGGATGCTTCCGGTAGGTTTACCATCCGTCAAGATCACGGTAGGCAGAATGAACTCATCATTGCCCTTTTCACCCAGTTGATAACTCTGCTCCACGGCTTTTTCAGCGGTATCGGCGGTCAGTCCTTCGCCAAGCACCATTGCATTATAAGCCTTTTCCACACGATCCCACAAATTATCGCGATCCATAGCCCAATAGCGACCCATTACCGTCGCGATCTTGCCGATGCCGATTTCATCAATCTTATGGGATAGTTCCTTCACAAATTCCAGACCGCTGGTAGGCGGTACATCGCGCCCGTCGAGGAAGGCGTGCACATATACATTCTTCACTTGATGGCGTTTGCACATCTCCAGCAGCGCATACAAGTGAGTATTGTGGCTGTGAACACCGCCATCGCTTACCAAGCCCATGAGATGGATGGCTTTTCCGTTGGCAGCCGCTTGATCCATCACATTTATCAGCGGCTTCTTGTCAAAGAAGTCTCCATCCAATATATCTTTGGTGATGCGCGTCAGTTCCTGATACACGACGCGTCCAGCACCGATGTTGAGATGACCAACTTCGCTGTTACCCATCTGTCCGTCTGGCAAACCCACGCTTAATCCACTTGCTCCAAGCTGCGTATAGGGATAGGTTTTCATCAGTTCATCCAAATGCGGCGTTCCAGCCTGATAAATCGCATTTCCATCATGGGCGGGGTTGATGCCAAATCCATCCATGATAATCAGTGCCGTTATGGTTTTATCCATTCTTTCCAATGCTCCTCGCCAGTTTCAAAAAAATCTGCTGTTCTCCAGCCATCATTAAAGTGCGTTACTTGTTATACATCACTACAGCGGTGAAGTCCGGAGCCTTAAGCGAAGCGCCGCCAATCAGGCCGCCGTCGATTTCTGGCTGTGCCATCAAACCCTTTACATTGGCGGGGTTCATGCTCCCGCCGTATTGGATGCGCACCGCATCGGATATATTCTTGCCATACTGGTGTTCCAAGGCATTGCGGATTACGCCGATGGTTTCATTCGCCTGCTCATCAGTCGCGGTAAGCCCTGTCCCGATGGCCCAAACAGGTTCATAAGCAATCACAACCGACTTGACTTCCTCGGCAGTAAGCCCGGTAAGCGCCATACGTATCTGGTATTCGACAATCGCGTTGGTGTAGCCGCTCTCACGTTCGTCTTTGAGTTCGCCAACACAGATGATCGGTACGATACCGGCGGCGATAGCCGCGCGTGTGCGGAGGTTAACAGTTTTATCGGTTTCACCGAAATACTGACGGCGTTCACTATGCCCAATCACTACGTATTCTACGCCGCAAGCCTTAAGCATATCCGCGCTCAACTCACCGGTATAAGCACCGCTCTTGGCAAAATGCACATTTTGCGCGCCAAGACGGATGTTGCTACCCTTTGCGGCTTCTTTTACAGCGGCAAAGTTAACCGCAGGCACACAAACAACCACATCACAGTCAGCGTCTTTTACCGCAGGAACTAACGCCTTCACCAGTTCAGCAGCTTCATCAGGAGTCTTGTTCATTTTCCAGTTTCCAGCAATAATAGGTTTACGCATCGTATTTCGCTCCTTATCAAATGATCTCTAAATTGGAATAACCGAAAAATTGCCTCTTGAAGCGTGAATTCGGCATACGAAACAGGCATGGTTTTGTGCCTTCGCATGTCAAAGTCGCGTTTCCTGGAGGCAATCTTTGCGCAGACAGCGGTTGAGGCTGTCTGCGCAAAGTATATTTGTTTTTTACTTGTCGTCAAGTGCTACAACGCCAGGCAGAGCTTTGCCTTCGAGGTATTCAAGACTCGCGCCGCCACCGGTGGAAACATGGGTCATCTTATCGGCAAAACCCATCTGTTCCACAGCCGCTGCGCTGTCACCACCACCGATGATGGTTACGCCTTTGCACTCTGCCATTGCTTTGGCAATCGCACGTGTGCCGTCGGCGAAGTTTTCAAACTCGAACACGCCCATCGGGCCATTCCAAACAACCGTACCGGCATTTGCGATTTCGTTGGCAAAAATCACCTGCGTCTTGGGGCCGATATCCATGCCTTCAAAGCCATCAGGGATTTCCTGGCTATGTACGGTAATCCGCATGGCATCATTGCTGAAGGCATCGCCTGCGATGTTATCGACTGGCAGGAGAAGCTTTACATGCTTTGCTTTCGCCTTTTCAAGAATTTCCTTGGCAAGATCCACTTTATCTGCTTCCAACAGGCTCTTGCCGATGCGGCCGCCCAGAGCCTTTTGGAAGGTATAGCTCATGCCGCCGCCGATAATCAGAGTATCGACCTTATCCAGCAGATTGGTGATAACGCCGATTTTATCGCTGACCTTTGCGCCGCCTAAAATTGCAACAAAGGGGCGAGCCGGATCTTCCAGCGCCTTGCCCATAATGGAGAGTTCCTTGCCGATCAGGAAACCAGCCACAGCGGGATGCAGCAGATGGGCAACACCTTCGGTAGAAGAGTGCGCACGGTGTGCGGTGCCGAAAGCATCATTCACATACACTTCGGCCAAAGAAGCCAACTGCTTTGAGAATTCGAGATCGTTCTTCTCTTCTTCGGGATGGAAGCGAACGTTCTCGATCATCATCACGTCGCCGTCTTTGAGCTCATCGGCAAGTTTGTGTGCATCGGGTCCTACAACATCCTTAGCCAGCGGAACCTCGCGACCGAGAATCTGGCTCAAACGATCTGCCACAGGCTTCAAGGAATACTTCATATCGAAGCCTCCCTTGGGGCGGCCAAGATGAGAGCACAGAATGACGCGAGCGCCATGTTCCATCAGGTACTTAATGGTCGGCAGAGCGCCGCGGATACGGTTTTCATCGGTAATGACCTTGTTTTCATCCAGCGGTACATTAAAGTCGCAGCGCACGAGCACTTTTTTGCCTTTGACCTGGATGTCCTCAATGGTTTTCTTCGCCATACTGCACACTCCTTGCGTTTTGGTCCATTTCTATATTGCAGAGCCTAAAATAGGCGAGCAATCACTTCATGTCGAGCATCGCTCGGGCTGCGCCTTCGTCGGTCACAAGCATTGCCTGTGGGCGGCTCTTCATCACGGCGCGGATGGCTTCAGCTTTGCACTTGCCAGCCGCAACAGCCAGCATAGCACAGTTAGGTTTCAGCTTGCCCAGATCATGTGCCACGGTGGAGGCAGAAAAAACGACGTTGCCTTCAGCATCAAAATAGCAACCGTACGCCTCGGCGACTGCGCCTTTTCGAAGCACATCGCTCAGCACTTCCTGTGGCAGTTGACGCTTCTTGGCCATGTCATCCGCGCGGCCAATGCCGTAAAGCACCACATCTGCCCGTTGCAGCAGTTCCAACGTCTCGGTTACTTCGCTGAGTTTACGCATTTCAGCCATAGCCTGTGCATCCAGCTGATCGGGCAGGTGCATCAACCGGTGATGCCCACCAAGACGTTTGGCAATTTCGGAGGCAATGGTGTTGGCCTGTGTTTCCAGAGCCCTGCCTATACCGCCGCGTGCCGGCACCACCATCACATTCATGGAGCTGCCAACGGTCAATGCCTGTGCAACTTCGTGGATGGTCTGTCCACCTGTCACCGCAAGTGTCGATCCACTTTGCAGGAAAGAACGTAACCGACCGGCGGCAATCCTTCCCACCTCATGAAGCACATGCGGATCCTGATCGAAGTCCCCTGCTGTAACATATACCTTGGGCACATCCAGTAGTTTGCTCAGCGCAGTTTCGAGCTTCGTAAGCCCCCGCAAATCCCGGCTGAAGCGCCGTGCTGCCGGAAGTATCTCCCCTGCTTCGGGGGTAAGCGTCATACCTGCGGCATCCAATTCTACCAGTCCGCGTTCCTTGAGCAGCGCCGCTACTGTGCGTACTTCTCTCTCCGGCAGGTTTAAACGCGTGGCGAGCATCCGGCGACCGACCGGTTGCAAGGCATCAATTCGTTCCAGCACAAGCGCGCGTCTTTCTATCTGCTGGGCTAAGTCCGGCGCTAGCTTCTGCATCAGCGAAAAGTAATCATCTTGCATGGTTTCTCTCCTTCGCTCGGGACGTAATCCGACCCGCATGGACGAATTTCATCCCACGAAGGATTATACAACATTCACGCTATTCTCGCAATCCCCATTTTGATAATTCATTCACAATTTTTTGTTGTCAACAATTCGCCAAGCGTTCTCCTCATAGTCTGAAACCCCCACATTGCCTGATTTCTCATGGGTTTCTCCGGTTCGTTCCATCCTCAATGAATTGAACAGAAGAATGGATGTGATTTCGTAATATCATAAATCACAACCTAACCCTAATTGATATTAATACGTGTTTTATACCTTGATTTCCTTTTTGTAAACGTGTTGCCATTAAATTTTCTGCGTTACCCTGCATATCAATCGGATCGGCAACTATAGCCCGATTTTTCTTTGAGAATCATTGCAATTTGCATGTTTTATAGGAAGTGTATCTACGCAATTCACGATCAAGAGCAGAATAGATACTAAATCATTAGCTCCATCAGATTTTCGAAACAGATGCTTTCAGCAAACAGTGAAGCCATAGCGCACAATTCAAAAATCGAAGAAATTTGGTTTTTTTTCATTGCGACTCAATTCCTGTATACGAGTGTATTGATTCTATTTCATGCAGCTAAATCAACAAGAAAGCAAAGAGGATTACACTTCATAGAAAAACCCACAGTGACAAGCACTGTGAGCTTTACGGGTTTTAATCGTTTTGCTGCCAAGCCATATGCGGCCTGAATGCTTGACGCTGTCATTTTTACTTGTGTTATATCGCATTTGTACTTCAGTATTCACAGTGTAATTCCAAAGTGCTCGATCGTCAATTACAGCTGTACAACTTCATCCCCGGCGATAGCGGCTGCAACCAGCGCATCGGTATCGAGTTTCGCCTCTCCATCCAGAATGATCTCCATCTTTGGCTTTGTCGCAGGATGGCGAGGTGTGAATACCGTACAGCAGTCCTCATACGGGAGCGAGGAAGTTTCGAAGGTTCCGATTCTTACTGCCACATCAATAATCTCCTGCTTGTCAAACCCGATCAGGGGTCGAAAAACCGGTAAATCCGATATCATATCCGTGCATTGCAGCGCATGCATCGTCTGGCTGGCAACCTGACCGATACTTTCGCCTGTAACCAGCGCCTGCGCGCGTTCCGCATGGGCAATTTGATTGGCAATGCGCATCATATAGCGCCGCATAATGATGGTAGTGTAGTCCTGATGGCATTTTTCATGGATTTGCATCTGTATATCGGTGAAAGGGATCAAATGCAGTTTCAACCCGCACATGCTTTCACTCAACAACCGCCCAAGTTGAATTACTTTATCTTTGGCACGTTCGCTGGTGTACGGGGGGGACTGAAAATGTACGGCACTCATACTGACGCCGCGCTTTGCTACCATCCACCCTGCAACGGGACTATCGATGCCTCCAGAAAGCAGGAATGTCGCGCGTCCATTGGTACCAACCGGCATTCCGCCAACCGCAGGGATAGGCTGTGTGTATAGATATGCCTTATCCCGTATCTCAATAGAAAGATGGTTTTGCGGTTTGTGCACATCCACTTGAAGTTCCGGAAGTTTCTCCAGAACATAGTGCCCTACTTCCATGTTGATCGCAGGCGAATCCATAAAATAGCGCTTGTCGCTGCGTCGAGCTTCCACTTTGAAGGTGCCATGCACGTTTTTTAGCATTTCGACCGCAGCATCCTGTATAGCGGAAAAGTCCGTCTTTTCCATTTCGAGGGATCGGCACACACTGTGCACGCCAAACACCTTGGTAATCCGTCGAATGGCTTCATCTACATCCGTTGCGTCACTTACGTAGACACGGCTGTCACTTAGCCACACGCGCCCGTTCACAGCTTTCACGGCATCCTTGATGCGCTCCACAAGCATCCGCAGAAAATAGGGACGGTTTAACCCTTTGAGATAAATCTCGGAAAAACGTACCTGAAGTACTTCACGCAAAGCGATTCGACTCCTTCACTCATTCCCGTTCCGGAAAATATACATTCTAACAATCTAAACCCAAACCCAAAAGTAAAGCCTTATTAAGGGTTCTCCCTACTTTTCTTAGGGATTGGGTCACAGCTCCATCGTGGAGAGCAAGTAATTATCCTTATTCTGCGCAGCTATGAATTTACCGGCGTGTAAAGCGCGCAAGTAATTTATATTGCTCAATCATTTTCCCGGCCGCATACCGTACTTCTTCCACGGTGTTTGTGATCGCGAAGCTTAATCGAATAGAGCTATCGATAACCATCGGTTGGATGCCCATCGCGGTGAGCACTTCGGAACGCTTATGCTTGTGACTGGAACAGGCCGATCCTGTGCCGACCATCACCCCAAAAGATTCCAAAGCATGTACCAGCGTCTCTGCACGTACCGGCGAAAAAGCGATGTACAGGATGTGGGGGGCAGCATCAGCGTCCATGAATTGTGGGCCAAGCACACGCAATTGCGGGATTTCAGCCTGCAAACACTCCAACGCAACTCTTTTTAACGCGAACAGCATCTTTTGCGATACATCGATTTCCGGATAATGTGCTACAGCCGCTGAAAAACCAAGAATACCAGCGGTGTTCTCCGTACCTGAGCGCAAATTCCTCTGTTGTCCACCGCCAACCATCAAGGGATGCAGCTTGTGTCCATCACGAATGATCAACGCCCCTGCTCCTTTTGGCCCATGCACCTTGTGAGAACTGATTGCATAGGATTGTACATTCAACTCACGCATTGAAAATGGCACCCGCAAATAGCCCTGCACACCATCTACATGAATGGCAGCCTGCGGCGCGAACCTGTCACGAATTGCAACCACGTCATGAAGGGGCATAATTATGCCCGTTTCATTGCATACCTGCATGACGCAGATCATCTTCACACTGGCATCAAGCATCGCTTCCAACGCTTGCATATCCAGCGATCCGCGCGTATCCAATGGGATTTCGCGTGCGCTGTGCCCATAAAGGGCAGCCGCTTCGAGACAGGTGTTTTTTACCGCCGGATGTTCCGCTGCACTGTACAGCACAACCCCTTTTTCGCGTAATGTGCACAGATATCCCAAGATCGCGAGGTTGTCGCTTTCCGTACCGCCGGAGGTAAAGATAACGTTCTGCTCCAATGCATGAACGGATTTAGCAATGGTCTCCCGTGCGCCAAGCAGTTCACGCTCCACATCTACGGCACGGGCATATAGTGCGGAGGGATTAAAGTAATTTTCGCGCATGCATCGAAGCATCGCCTGTACAGCCTCTTCGCATGGCTTAGTCGTAGCACTGTTATCCAGATAGATTTCATTTTGACTGTTAAGCATTGTACACGCCGTGCGATAGGTATTTCTTGATGGTTTCCACCATTTCGGCAGACGGCTCCATCACAATTACCGTACGGTTGCTCTCCTTCTGATAATAGAAATAATAGAGAGAAGCATCGCGGTTGAGGAACCAGTTCTTCCGCTTTAACCCCGGCATATTGATCATTTTGCGGAAGCCATTGGAATCTACCGGCCCGAATGCTTCAACATTCTTCACACGCATGGTGCCGAGGTTTTTACGCTTCTGGTTGTTAAACACCTGCGCAAAGTCCAAGTCGCCATTGGTAAATGTATATTCGTATTCCGTGCGCAAACGATCCTTAAACAGGTACAAAAGAACTGCTATGCCGCCAAAAAACACCAGAATAATCAATCCCGGCAATGAGAAGGAGCTGAAAATGTTAGCCAGCATCCAAAAGCCGATTAACGCAAACAATACCATTATAATGTTCGCAAGGTAGTACATCATGTCTTGCAAGGCACGGTTTCGGCGGATAACAATCTCCTCTAAAAAGTGATCCATAGAAATCCCTCCATATCTTGTTGAATTCAATTCTCTTTCCTGATTCAGCCAACCACAAGCCACAGGTAAATGATGGCTGTTATCGCCCCTACAAAGAAGCCGCCTAATACCTCAAAGGGCGTATGTCCAACCAACTCTTTAAGTTCCTCATCCGAAATACGTTTTCCATTGATCAGCACATCCTTGAGTATCTGGTTGATGACGGTTGCCTGCGTTCCAGCTTCGCGTCTCACACCGGTTGCATCATACATCACAATCATTGCCAACACCAGACAGATGCCAAACAACGCTGAATCAAACCCATTGAGTGCACCAACCGTAATCGAAAGTGCTACGACCATTGAGGTATGGGAACTTGGCATACCGCCAGATCCGACGAATCGGTTCCACTGCCATCGGTGTTCCACGCGATAATACAGCGGTATTTTTAGTGCCTGCGCAATAAACCACGCGACCAGTGAACAAATGACCACATGGTTGACCAAAATCCCGTCAAAGGTATGCAATCGCACTTTCCCCCTTATTGTTGGCTTGGTACTCAGTTGACGCGGGTAAGTGTTCCTTGCGCAAGCTGGCGTAAAAATTCGGCTTTTTCACCGAAATCCAACATTGCGTCTACAGCTTCCTCAATCAAATGCTTCGCCTCGAGACGGGCGTTTTCCTCTCCAAAAACCGCCGGCCATGTCATTTTCCCGCGTTGCACATCCATGCCCGTCTGTTTGCCAAGAAGCGCCACATCCCCTTGAAGGTCGAGCAAATCGTCAACAATCTGGAATGCTTTCCCCAATGCCTGACCATACCGCGCCCCTGATGCCTTTTGAGCCTCGCTCGCCCCTGCGAGCGTTAGTCCGGCAACCATGGGCGCTGTGAGCAGGTCAGCCGTTTTATGCCGATGGATGTAGTTGACCAGCGATGCACTTGGCGTTTCCCCTTCAAGCTTAACATCCAGAGTTTGCCCGGCAATCATACCACGCACACCTGCGCGGCGTGCGATTTCTTCCATGGCCGCAATGGCATGTTGTGGATGTTTCGACGTCAGCGAAGCCGCAAGCATGGTTTCGAAGGCAAGGGAATACAACCCGTCACCTGCAAGTATCGCGATATTTTCACCAAAAGTTATATGATTGGTTGGCTTTCCACGTCGAAGGTCATCGTTATCCAGCGCGGGTAAATCATCATGAATTAGCGAGTAGGTATGAATCATTTCCAATGCAATGGCAAAAGGCATCACTGTGAGCCAATCTGCCTGGAGCAAATGATAACCGGCTAACAATAACACCGGTCTCAAACGCTTGCCCGGCAATGTAAGACTGTATCGCATTGCACTGCGCAATGGTTGGGGAACCGTGCCTTCCTCCGGCGCGCTCAGCGATGCATCTGTCACTATCTCTTCCGTATTTCCAAGCAACGTGACATGAAAAAGGGCGGCTTCCACGGCGGCTTTATACTCTTCATAAGTTGGCTCCATGTGCTTACCCTCCTTCTGTGCAGCGTTTTAAGATGGCTTATGCTAGGGATAGACCTGCGTTGGTCAATTTGAAAAATTGCTTTTTACGGCTCAAGTTCATCCAGCAATGAACTTTGAATGACAACATTGCTAGGCATAACCGTTACGGTTCCATCTTTTTTGGCTTTAACCTCGTTAAGGCGTGCTTTGGCACGCTCCAGACGCTCCTGCAAGGCTTTGGAAAGCTGTGCGCCTTCTTCATAGGCATCCATCAGATCGTCCAGTGGTAAGTTGCCGCCCTCCATGCGCTCGGCTAATGCCTCCAGACGAGCAAGCTCTTCCTCGAAGGTCGGCTCTTTGTTACTTTTTTTTGCAGTCATGGGCGTTCCTCCTTTTGCACCAGCATCGCCTGTGCATCTATACGGCCATCCCGTAGCATAACGGTAAACATTCGTGTCTGATCCAAGTCACCGACACCTTGTATCATTGTACCATTTTGCCGCACAAGCGCATAGCCCCTTTGTAGCGTCGTCTCTGGGCTTGCACCTCTCAGCCGCAGACTCGCTTCCTCCAACCGATGGGTTTTGGTCTGTAATGCCGATTCTGTCAGCAGCGCAATACGCTCCGATAGCGCACGTACTCGTTCGCCAATCGTGTGAAGCTGATTCTCCGGGGTTTGCTCCATCAATCTTTGTTTCAGCTCTGATAGCAAAGCACCTTTTTGAGCGATACCAGCTTCACCAGCGCGTTTTATGCGACCTTGAAGTCTAACAATTTCACTGAGTAGTGCCTCTCGATCTGGCACCACCATTTCCGCCGCTGCGGATGGGGTTGGCGCACGCAGATCCGCCACAAAATCTGCAATGGTAAAGTCGGTTTCATGCCCTACAGCACTTACTACAGGCTTTTTACAGGCGGCAATCGCGCGAGCAACTTTTTCTTCGTTAAAGGGCCACAGGTCTTCCATACTGCCGCCGCCACGCCCGATGATGATCACATCCACACTCTCCAGCGCATCCAGCGCCTTCATTGCAAATACGATCTGTTCGGTGGCGCCTTCGCCCTGCACAGCAACAGGATAAAGGTACAGCGGTATACCCGGGTCCCGTCGCCACGAAATGCGCGCTATATCATGGATGACCGCGCCTGTGCCACTGGTGGCGATGCCTATCCCTTTGGGAAGAAGCGGAAGCGGTTTTTTCAGTGCTGCATCAAATAGCCCTTCTTTGGAAAGTTTGTTCTTAAGCGCTTCCATGCGAAGGTACAATTCCCCTACGCCATCCGGCTCCATGCCCTCAGCATAAAACTGATAGGAACCGGTCTTGGCATATAGCCCTACACTGCCGTACAAAACAACCTGTTGTCCATCCGTTGGCAAAAAGCTTACACCGATAGCCGACTGTCTGAACATCGCACAACTGATGGCGCTCTGCGCATCCTTGAGCGTAAAGTACCAATGGCCGGATACATGCCGTTTGAAATTGCTGATTTCGCCACGTAGACGTATCCCATGCAACATCGGGTCACCAGCAAGCGTACGGCGAACATACTCATTTAACTCTTCGACGGTCAGGGTCAGGGTATGCGCGCTCATCCCTTTGCAAAGGCTTTTTCAGCAGCTTCTACCGTATTGGACATAAGCATCGCAATCGTCATTTTGCCTACACCGCCCGGAACGGGGCTGATGTAGCTGGCTTTCTCACTTACCGGTCCGAAATCCACATCTCCGCAAAACTTGCCATCCACACGGTTCATGCCTACATCTACTACAACGGCGCCTTCTTTGACCATATCGGCAGTGATAAATCGTGGCTGACCAATCGCAGCAACCAAAATATCTGCATTGCGGGTGTGCTCGGCCAAGTTTGCTGTGCGACTGTGACAAATGGTTACCGTTGCGTTCTCGTGCAGTAGGAGCATTGCCATCGGTTTGCCGACAATGTTGCTGCGGCCAATCACCACAGCGTTTTTACCGCTGATTGGGATTCCTGCCGATTTGAGCATGTACAGCGCGCCTTTGGGTGTGCAAGCTACCGCCCCATATTCGCCGCGCATCAGTCTTCCAGCATTCATGTCATGGATACCGTCCGCATCTTTTTCCGGCAGGATCAGCGACAACGCCTTTGCGCCATCGAGATGCCTAGGCAGCGGAAGCTGTACAAGCAAGCCATGGATGCTGGTATCAGCATTGGCTTTGACGACTTCGGCTTCCAGCTCTTCCTGTGTGGCGTCTGCAGGCAAACGAACTGTTTTCGATTCAAGGCCAAGTCGCAAGCATGCTTTTTCTTTATTCCCAACATATAAATGGCTGGCAGGATCATCGCCAACGAGTATCACACACAAACCGGGCTTGTGTCCCTTTGCAAGCATCGCATCCACTCGAACTTTCAGCTCATCCTCGACCTGTGCGGCGAGCACTTTGCCATCCAAAAGCTTTGCAGCCATAAGCTCCTCCTTTTAGCGACCAGCGCCGCCATGATGTATCTGTTGCACTATTGCTTCGTGGTTTCCGAGTCACAGTTGTTGAATCCTATCCAGTATTGATTCTCGCTGATAAGGTCGTGGCTGTATTGTCTGATAGGCCTTTCGAAGTATCGTATATCATCGGGTTCAGGCAACATTTTCCCTAGTTTAAATATATCTCAATCGCATACGGCTGTATCCGTCAGGTAGCGTTTCATTCCCAGCCATGCGATTCCGGCTGCATTATCGCCACTGTACTCTGGCTTACCAAATCGCAAATCAATCCTGCACCCCATTTTCTCCAAACGTTTCACGACCAGTTGCCTGACCAAAACGGATGACGCCACCCCGCCTACAACCAACGCACAATGAGTGTCGGTCTCCTTACATGCAGCAGTGAGCATGCGTGCTACTGTCCGTGCCAGCAGATCAAACACTTCAGCGGCGATGAGCTCCTGATGCATTTCACCCTTTTCTATCCATTGCTGGCATCGGGTTTCCGCGCCGGAAAGGTGACAGTCCAAATCTGCATGTGCAAGGCTGGCTGGAATGGCGGCCATCACAGGCTCATCGTTTGCCATAGCGAGTTTTTCAAGCGTTGGCCCTGCTGGAAAAGGCAAGCCCATCGCCACCCCTACACGATCGATCAGCTGTCCTGCATGTAAATCCAGCGATCCCCCAAGTAAGGTTAGTTGCCCGGCCTCTGATAAAACCAGTTCTGTGGTGCCTCCGCTTAAGTGAAGCGCTACAAAGCGCTCCCCAATCGGCGGATTTCCCAGCTGACCAGCCGCAATATGACCCTGTTGGTGGGTAAAGGGATAAAATGGGATATTCAATGCGCCTGCCAACGTACGTGCATGGCCTTCGCCCACGGTAAACACCGGCATATAGCTATTCTCGCCCTCGCGAGGTTTCGTGGAAGCCGAAGCCACTACGATAGTAGCATCGGCCATCTCGCTGCGCATAAGCTCTACTAACCCAGGCATTTGCCGGATATGTACAAAAACGGCCTCGCTTTGGCGAAGGCCGCGTTGACCGCTTTTCACTGGCAAAAGCAACCGTTGGAAGGCAATGACATTCCCGTTTGCATCCACCGCCGCGACTGAAGTCGTGTAGCAGCTTGTGTCAAAGCCGATTGCAACATCCATCGCGGTCAGTCCTTCCGCTTGTCACGTTCGATCGCGCCCAAAACGCCATTGATGTAACGCCCACTTTTAGGTTCACTGTATTTGTCGGCAAGCTCCATTGCTTCACTGATGGAGACATTGTCAGGCACATCCTCACGGTAATACAGTTCATAAGCGGACAGCCTCAGGATGCTCAAATCCACATGCGCTACGCGCTCTAACGACCAATCGCCACTGCTGTGATCTTCAATCATGCGATCTAAATCCTGTTGGTGGATGTTTACACCGTTCAGCACATCATCAATATAAGCCCGTTCATCGCTGGACGGTTTTATGCCTACTTCCTCGCCGCTCATTGCAAGCTGTTCATATACCAAATCAAGCGACTCGTCATCGGCCTCGCCGCCAGACATCCGCTCATACAACAGTTGCATTGCAGCCTGTCTGGCTATAGATCGGGACATTCAATACACTCCGTTTCGTTCGTCACTCGCCCTTGGGCGGGAATAACCTGTTGATTGTGTTTTTGATGAGCAATGCTTTGCCTTTATAAGCCCCCACCCAATAACCAAGTGCGAAGAACGCCGCTACAAGCAACGATTTCCAGAAGCCCAGAAAGATGAGCATAAATGCGATTGCAACGCCGCACGCGCCAAACAGCAAGCCACAACGCATCGTGCCAATTTTGAACCAGTCGCCGTTGTTCTGTTGTTCCATTATACTTCCTCCTTGTTCTCCTCATGCTTATCGGGGGATACCAGTGTGGCAGTATCGTCTGCTAATGGTGTGGTTTCAGCTTTTGCTCGCGTATCTTCATCAGGTGCCAATGCGCAAGCAACCGCCTCAGTCGCTTCAATCGGCTCTGTCACCGGTGGTTGTGGAATAATCTGTTGCTTATCTTCGTGTTTAAACAGACGCATGTGTAAAGGTTCTTTTTCCGGTTTGACCCCATGTGCTGCCTCCGCGGGTTTTACATTTTGCGCTACTTCGCGCAGCGTATCAACCACCGCTCCTGCTTTTTCAGCAGCATCCACATCAGCGGACATGGCATTTTCCGTTTTATTTCCTGCGGAAGGTTGGAGAGCGTTGTTGGTTTCTACCATCACACGAACTTCCTTTACATCCACACCGGAACAGGAAGTGATGTATTGCTTGATTTGCTTTTGAAGTGCGCTTACCGTGATGGGAATGTTCACTCCGTTGGCAAGCGCAATGCGCAAATTCACAGTCACGCCTTCGCGCGCATGCAGAATACGTGTGTGCGCAACCTTGAGTTCGCTATGCGTATCAACACATTTTTTTACCATGTTTTCCATGGCTGTCATCGATATGCTCAAGTCGCCATACTCCGTATGTTGGAGAATGAACCCCTTCTCCTTGTTGGATCGAAACAGCAGGGATAGACCGCGAAGACCGAAAAAGAATAACAGCAATGATGCCGCCACCATGATTGCACGCTGCCACAGTACAAAAGGCATATCCAGAAACGACAGATCCAGCCGGAATGGGAAAATCCCAATGCCAAACACGAACAGCCCGATGCCAATCACCAAAATCACCAGGCCGGACAATGCGGATACAATCCGGTCAATCACTTTAAATCTCACGAATATCCCTCCCTGCCTCCATGCGCTCCATAAAGCAAACCCCAAAAGACCCCTGTCGGTCTTTCGGGGTAAAACTTACTGTTGCGCCTCGGCTTCGACCTTTTCCTCCGATACCTCTGAAACCGATTCAGAGGACACCTGAGCGGATGAATTCACCATTGGTTCTTCTTTCAGCTCTGGTTCGGGTTCCGGCGTTTCTTCGATGATAACCTTGCCTGTCGGGCGAACCGGCTTCGTTTTTGCGTCTGGTTTGCCACTACCGACCTTTGGTAAATCAGCGCTATCCAGTCCTGCCTGAGCCTCTTTGTTTTCCTTTTCAAAGCTCACGCCCTGCACATGGACATCTACACGAACTACATGCAGTCCGGTCATCGTTTCGATTGCCTTACGGACATTCTCCTGTACATCAAGCGCCGCAGTCTGAATGGGCGTGCCATACTCAATCACCACGTACAGGTCTACAGACGCCTCTTCCGAGCCGATTTCGACTTTCACACCTTTGGTGATGTTCTTGTTACGCCCAAAAACCTCAGAAATGCCACCGCTGGTGCACATCCCTGCAATGCCTTCAACTTCATTGGCGGCTACGCCTGCAATGATGGCAATGACCTCGTTGGCATAGGTGATCGATCCGGTGGAATCATCATCCTTCTGCAAGCTCAAGGGAAGGTTGTCTTTCTTTGCAGCCACGCTCCACACCTCCTATGGGTTCATGGTTTCCAAACGCTAGTATAACAGATTTTCTACCACTTGACAACGCCGCCGCACAAATTGTAACCTTCCGGCGCGTATCTGCAATCACTCGCCCACTTTGATCTTCAATTGGTTAAGCTGATCTTGCTGCACGGTTGCGGGCGTATCCATCATCAGACAAACGCCATTTTGAATTTTCGGGAAAGCAAGCACATCGCGCAGACTGTCTGAACCGTTGAGAATCATCACCAGTCGATCGATACCGAAGGCAAAGCCGCCGTGCGGAGGTGTGCCATACTGAAACGCTTCCAAAAGGAAGCCGAATTTTTCATGTGCTTCCTCATTGGAAAGACCGATCAGGTTAAACATCTTCTCCTGCAAATCGCTCTGGTGGATGCGGATGGAACCGCTCCCCATCTCGATGCCGTTCAACACCAAATCATAGGATTTTGCGCGTACGGAACCGGGATCGGTTTCCATCAGTTTCACGTCCTCCTCCATCACTGTGGTGAAGGGGTGATGTTCTGCCACAAAGCGGTTGTCTTCCTCATCCCACGATACAAGGGGGAATTCCGTAATCCAGAGCAGATTGTAGCGGGTTTTATCAATCAAACCAAGCTCCTTGCCCAAACGGAGCCGCAACTGACCCATGGCTGTGAGCGCAACCAGCTTTTTGTCCGCAATCACAAACAGCGCATCGCCAGGTTTACAATCCAACTTGGTAAGCAACTGCTGCATGCTGTCGCCTTGCATAGCCTTGGCGAAGCTGGAGCGCAGCGTTCCGTCTTCAGCGGGAACCGCCCAGGCAAGGCCCTTGACATGGTACGTTTTCACAAACTCACCCAGTGCATCCAGTTCCTTGCGGCTTAAATGTCCTGCACCTTTGGCGTTGATCGCGCACACCGTCTGCCCGTTTGCCAGCGCCGTTTCAAATACAGCAAAACCGCAGCCCCGCACAGTTTCGCTCACATCACTGATCTCCATGCCAAAGCGGGTATCCGGTTTGTCACTGCCAAAGCGAGCCATGGCATCACGCCATGTCATGCGCGGTAGCGGCAATTGGATTTCTAGCCCCATCACTTCTTTAAACAGGTGCTTGTAGGCGCCTTCCACCACACCTTGAATATCCTCTGGTTCGATAAAGCTCATTTCCATATCAAACTGGGTAAATTCCGGCTGGCGGTCAGCTCGTCCATCCTCATCGCGGAAACAGCGCGCCACTTGGTAGTAACGATCCAGCCCCGCGAGCATCAAAAGCTGCTTATAAATCTGAGGGCTTTGCGGCAATGCATAAAAAAGGCCCGGTTTCTGGCGATAGGGCACAAGATAATCACGTGCGCCTTCCGGCGTAGACTTTGTTAGGATTGGCGTTTCCACTTCGATAAAATCCTGATCGTCGATGTATTCGCGCAAGCACTTGATTACGCGGTGACGGAACCGGAGCATGTTTTGCATGCTCGGGCGACGTAAGTCTAGATAACGATATTTCAGACGCAATGCTTCCTGTTCGTTCGTGCCGTCTTCAATATAGATGGGCGGGGTTTTGCTGACGTTCAGCAGCTTCAGCCCATTGGCGACTACTTCGACATCGCCTGTTTTCATTTTTTCGTTTACAGCGTCCGAAGCGCGTTTACGCACTTCGCCTGTAACCTCAATTACAAACTCACCACGCAAGCTCTCCGCTAAAGCGAATGTATCCGCGTCCAGCACCGTGCTGTCGATCATCACCTGAACGATGCCGGTACGGTCGCGAAGCGATACAAAGATCAAGCCGCCCAGATTTCGAGCGCGCTGTACCCAGCCTTTTAAAATCACCTGCTTGCCTACTTCGCTGGTTACGATCTCGCCACACATATGCGTGCGTTTTGTCATCGCCATATTTTTATTCCTCCTCAGCCGACTTATGGATTAATTTCTGAAGCGCATCGGGCGCCGAAGCGATCGTAACTTCCCATTCTTCCTTGGTGTTCATGTTTCTGAGCTTAACGACGCCTTTGGCGATTTCGTCATCTCCGAGTATGGCCATATAGGCAGCGCCTAGTTTATCAGCATACTTGAACTGTGCTTTCAGGCTGCGTGCCGCGTGATCCATATCTGCTTTCAACCCGCGCTTGCGGAATCCCAGCATCAGATCAAAAGCATTCACCGCTAATGCTTTGTTAAGGCTGGCCACAAACACATCCGGTGCGTTGCTCAAAACAGTCAGCTTTTGATCTTCCGGCGAAAGTTGATCCAATAGCATGACTACGCGCTCTATACCCATGCCGAAACCTACGGCGGGAATGCTTGGGCCTCCGACCTGCTCCACCAGTTTATCATAACGGCCGCCTCCGCAGGCTGTCATGGTACCTGTTGGTGTGTCTGTTGTCAGTTCGAAAACGGTTTTGGTGTAATAGTCCAGTCCTCGTACAATTCCTGTATCCACTACAAAGTCAATATCAGCAGCTTCCAGAAATCGCTTCAGATCTTCAAAATGATCCTGGCATTCGTCGCAGAGGTAATCTAGCATCCGCGGAGCATCGACAAGCTCCTTCTGGCATTCAGGATTCTTGCAATCCAGCACGCGCAATGGATTTGTTTCCGTGCGCTCGACACAGTCCTTGCACAGTTTGTCCGCTTTGCCGTGAAGAAACTCGCGTAACTTCTCCTGATAAGCCGGCCGACAATTCGGGCAGCCGATGGAGTTGATACGAAGCGCAACCCCTTTTAAGCCAAGACTGGACAACACATCCACAGCGGTTAAGATCAGTTCTGCATCTGCAGATGCCTGCTGTGCGCCAAAACACTCCATGCCGAATTGATGATGCTCCCGCAGTCGTCCTGCCTGCGGCGCTTCATAGCGAAAATGCGGCGCAGATAAATAGTAGACTTTCAGTGGCAATGCCTGTGCATACAAACCGGATTCGATAAACGCACGCACTACGCCTGCCGTACTTTCCGGCTTTAAGGTAATGGATCGGTCGCCCTTATCCTTGAATGTATACATTTCCTTACGCACGACATCACTGGTTTCGCCCGCTGCACGTGCAAAAAGCTCCGTATGTTCAAACACCGGTGTGCGAATTTCGGCATAGCCTGCCAGTCTTGCCTTTTCGCGCATTAAAGCTTCAATTGCCTGCAACCTTGGGCTCTCCGTTGGCAGTACATCTTTGGTACCTTTGGGTATCCTTGTCAGCATCGCGTTCACCTCAAAAGCTCGGTTATTGTGGATTATACACGTGCGTTCTTCACGTTGTCAAGGAATGGCGCAAGTTTTAGAAGAACCGGTTCATTATTTCCACTGCAACCTTGGCATTCACCAATCGGGCGTCTTTTGTTTTTATAGAAACCAACGGGCAGGGAACGCTTCCAGCCGCAACTGGCATCCCCTGCCCATACGTCATCATTGGGTTTTCATTGATCGCAGCCATGATCTCACGGCTCTACCAATTCCGATGCTGACCTTTATCGCAACAGGATATCTTTCTGTTGCAGATACTGCTCATAACTGATAAGGATTTCACGGGGTTTGCTGCCTGCGCTCTTGCTGACAATCCCTCGCGACGCCATATCATCTATCAATCTGCCTGCACGCGCATAGCCGATTTTCATGCGTCGCTGCAACATGCTGATGCTCGCCTGTCCATCGGTCAGTACCATTTCTATCGCTTCCTGCAAGCGATCATCGTTGTCGCCGGTATCCCCATTTTCTGTGGCGTTATCTGCTTCTTCGGTATCGGGGCTTTCCATGATTTCATTGATCGTCTCATCATAATCCGTTTCGGAATTCTTGCCAATGTAATCAACAATATTCGTGATCTCCGAATCGCTCACGAAGCAACCCTGAACGCGCATCGGCGCTTTTGAACCCGTGGGATAGTAAAACATATCGCCGCGACCCAGCAACTTTTCTGCGCCATTCATGTCCAAAATGGTTCGGCTGTCGATGCTGGAAGCCACCGCAAATGCGATTCGGGACGGAACATTCGCTTTGATAAGCCCCGTAATGACGTTTACCGTCGGGCGTTGTGTGGCTACCACCACATGGATGCCCGCCGCACGGGCAAGTTGAGCGAGGCGGATGATGCTTTCTTCCACTTCTTTTTTACAGGCCAGCATCAAGTCGGACAGTTCATCAATAATAATTACAATGCGTGGAAGTTTCGGTTCATCTCCTGTGATTTTTGCATTATAGGAGGTGATTTCGCGCACCCCTTTGCTCTGCATTTTATGGTAGCGATCCAACATTTCCTGCACCGCCCAGGCAAGTGCTCCGGCTGCTTTGTGTGGGTCGCTCACCACTGGAATCAATAGGTGGGGAACCTTGTTGTAGCCTTGTAACTCGACCACTTTGGGGTCAATCATAATCATGCGCACTTCTTCAGGCGTAGCGCGGTAAAGAAGACTGTTGATAATGGAGTTGACACATACGGATTTACCGCTGCCCGTTTGTCCGGCAATCAAGAGGTGCGGCATCTTTGCCAGATCGCAGATAACCGGTCTGCCGGCGATATCCTTACCCAAGGCTACAGAAAGCGGAGATTTTGCGTTAGTCATCTCCGGACTTGTCAGTACTTCCGCCAATGAGACACTGATAATCTCCTGATTGGGAACTTCCACCCCAAACAGGTTGGTGCCCGGAATGGGCACTTCAATGCGTACGCCACCATTCGCCGCCATGTCCAATGCGATATTATCCGCTATGTTCATGATGCGCTTCACATTGATACCGCTGGAGACAAGCCCAAGCTCAAATCGGGTGACTGCGGGACCGTGTGTAACATGTTGTACGCGCGCGGGGATTCCAAAACTTTCAAGCGTTTGTTCCAGCTTCATGGCATTGGCTCGATCAACATCGCGGGTATCCGGTACAACCTGCGTACGCAGATTGAGAAGCTCAATCATCGGATAAGGGTATGGCCGCTTAGTCTGCATTGGCTTACCGTTATCGGAAGCGTCCTGTCGTTGGGAAAGTTTGATGTTGGGTTTATCCAAGCGTTCACCGCTCATCATCGGTTGAGTTTCGGGTTCTCCTGAGGGACGCCTGTATGCATCAAATCGGTCCCTTGCAGAAGAAGGTTTGTTTCCAACTCCAGCCCAAGCCGCGTTGAGCTGGGCTTCGGTCAACGACGGGTTCTGATAGCCAGCTGTCTGGTTGGCATATTCACGTTGCTGCGCTCCCATTGCAGAGGCATAAGGATTGCCTGTGACAATTGGCGTAGCAGGTTGTATGGCGCCACCGAAGGAGTCGGTTTCCTGTGCAATACCCTCTTCGCCAGCTTTTTTGCGCCCCGTTTTCTGCTTCTTCAACCCTTCAGCCAGACGCGCTTCATCGAGAGCGCGTTCCATTTCAGGCGTCATTCCTTGCTGTGCTGTACCTGCGATTTCTCCAATTTGCTGTGCAATCTGTTCTTTGCGTTTACGGTTAGCTTCCATTCGTTCGATCACTTTTCCGGTTTCACGGTCACGTGGCAACTGTAAAGTCGCTTGTGTTGGCTGAACAGCTTGTTGAGCGCCAGGTTCAGCTTTTTTCCCAGTCGAACCCTTGAGCTTCCAATTGGAAGGAGGAACGCCATCCGGCATTTCAGGTACGATCATCTCATCGTACAGCTTCGCATTGGAGGGTGGTATTGAAAACATCTTTGTTTGCAAAGGAATCCCGGCTCCCCCCAAGACTGGCACGGGGATTGTCTGTTGATATGCTCCCACGCCACCAAATGACGCTGCATGATCATCCGCCAGAGGATTTTGAGGCGATTGCTGTTCTTTTTCCTGCATGCGTTCATAGGCAGGACGCATGAGGCTGTTACGGCGTTTTTCCTCAGCCGCCTTTTGTTCCTCAAGTTTCTTCAGGTTTTCCTGCTTTAAACGCTCCACTTCAAGCTGCTCAGCTTTTTGCTCGGCATTTTCCCGCATTTGCCTAACAGCACCAACAACATCGAACTTGGAGAAAAACAGCACGCAAATCAGACATAATGTGCTCAAGATGACCACACCGCCAGTGGTGCCGACATAAGTCCATAGCGGCCAAGCGACGACCATTCCCAACGCGCCGCCAAAAGCGCTGCTGGTTCCACAGAGTTGATATGCTGCTTTGATGATTTCCCAGTAACCGGCTGGGTTTGGGACTAGTGGCACCAGTCCTTGATTATAGGCAACCGAATAGGCCATAAGCGTAGATGTGCCAATTTGACTGAGCAGATCAATGATTCCCAATACACAGATATATAAAACACTTAAAAACAAGATAGCCCGAACTGGTGCTTTCTTATGTGCGGAAAAAGCAACCAACGCACCAGCCCAGATCAAGAACAAGGGGATGCCAAGGCAAAGCCCGCCGCCCAATCCCTGCATTGCTTGCTTAACCATCGAGAACGCGGCTCCCTGTATACCACCCACGACCGAAATCACAGACAAGATTCCCAGTGCGATCAGAATAATTCCCAAAACACTTCTGAACATCAAGCTGTCCGTATCGTAGGTTTTCGCTCTGCCTCGTTTCCCTTTTTGCATAAATCCTCCGAAATTTGATTTTGCTTTGTTCAGGTCAGTCGTACTGCATAGAGGATTCCATCCTCGCCCGCATATAAAAGCAACTGCCGATCGCCAAATGTGTAATAATCCGCTGTACCGGCAGGAAATCCGTAATCGTAAGCCATATCTTCGCTAAAGTCCACGCTGCTTTCAGGCGCTCCAAGGATCTCCTGCCACCGGTCACGGGTGGTTTCGCCACTCTGAATGCCAAACAGATCGGCGCGGTAGCTCAACAATCCTTCAACGTTGGAGTTATCCCATCCGGTTGTGAGTGCATCCGAGAGCACCAGCACCTGTCGGAAAGCCGGAGCTTCAAGCTGAAAATAACGCCCACCTGGATACTGGTCAGGTGTACGAAGCAATCGGTACTGCTTAATCAATTTTGCCATATTATCGCCAAGTTTGGCGCGAATATGCGGCAACGTTCCCTCGGCAACTACTTTCTCGATGTTTGATTTGATTTCCTGATCGGTAAGCTTCTCTGGCAGTATGCCTAATGTTGCGGGTAACGCATTATCATCGGTTAGCAGATAGTCTGTCAGTTCGTCATAATTAAACTGTGCTGCGCCGCTGTAGCCGCTTAGTAGGGAAAATTGCTTGTAGGGATAGTAAAATGTGATTCCATCAGCGTCCAATGAAAAGCTCTCTCTGGGTAAAGGCGTAAGGCTGCTGTTTTCCAGATAACTGGACAGTTCGTCCAGATAGGTGTTTTGCAGTGTTTCTTCCATATAAGAGACAGCGTCATCAGGGTTTTGGAACAGGTCCGCGATCGTGATCGGTTCACCGGATACCAGATTGAAGCACAACGAAGTATATTCCTGACCGGTTCGGCCGTTTTCCATGATCCCTTTGGCACTGATGACCGTAGAGAAGATACCGCCGCCAAGGTAAGCCTCGTACGTGACAGAGAGTCCGGCACTGCCTGACTGCAAAGTGCTCAGGGTAAGCATGCGCTGGGCAATTTTTGCTTTCTCAACAATCGCATCATTGATCATCTGTTGAACATCCTGATTCGTAAGCCCATTCAACTGAGGATAATCAATTGCGTTATCACCGATTGCCGTTTTCATCTCGGTGATAACCGGCGACCCCAAAGAAGATTCCGTTGCAGCCTTGTCTGTTGCCAAGGCAGGTGAAGAGGTAAGGAGCATTGCGGTTACGAAAGTCAGAGATAACATAAGTTTCATTCTTTTTATATAGCGCATCGTAAACACTCCTTTCGGAATAAATAGTATACATCATTTGATACTGTGTTGCAAGATTGTTACAAATGTATCCCGATTTTTCTCTTTTATTCCTGAATACGTTGTTTAAATACGATTCTATTTCCCGGAGAATAAAATGCTTGCGCAAAGTTAGCTAGCCATGATATAATTCACTTTGTGACAAACGGACGGTCCTCTGCTCTGGCAAAAGCCTGTAGCACGAACGTCTATGAGGGAAGGAGGCACATGAAATGAGTGAAATCATTCGTTCCATCGAGAAAGCTCAGCTTCGTACCGATCTGCCCGATTTCGGCATCGGCGACACCATCCGTGTTTGGGTGAAGGTTGTCGAAGGCGACCGCGAGCGTCTTCAGGCTTTTGAAGGCACCGTGATGGCTAAGCGCAATGGCAGTGTTCGCGAAACGTTCACCGTTCGCCGTGTCAGCTATGGCATTGGCGTAGAGCGTACGTTCCCGCTGCATTCCCCGCGCGTTGACCATATCGAGGTTATTCGCAAAGGTAAGGTTCGCAGGGCTAAGCTGTACTATCTGCGCAGCCTGCAGGGCAAAGCTGCAAAGATCAAGGAAGCCAACCGCGTGTGAGCATATGGTCAAGCATCCATTCTTCATGAATCAATGCTTCACTGTAAAAGGATCCGCTATCTCAGTAAGGTAGCGGGTCTTTTGTTTTCTTATGGAAAATTACAGTTACCGTTTCACCCATGGTATCCCTCCGTTGCTTTCATGAAGGATTTGAATCATGAAAAGCACGCTTGTTCCATTTCGATCGATATGGCTGCAATTCATACCTTTCAGTTAACGATCCCATGCTTAAGAAAACATACATGTCCATCAGGATGTAAATACAAATCGGCGGATGGCAACCGCCACGCCGTTTTCTTCATTTGTCAGCGTGATGTGTTTCGCGGCATGCTTCACTCGGTCTGACGCGTTGCCCATTGCCACTCCGAACCCTGCGTATTCGATCATGTCCAGATCATTATCATAATCGCCCATTGCCATCACTTCATCTTGATTAATTCCCAATCTTTGCGCCAGATCTTGCAATGCGACACCCTTGCTCACGCCTTGCGGCATCAGTTCCAGATTGTTCGACCATGAGGAAGTCACAAACAAGCTTTCCAGGGGGATCAATTCCTGACGAATCATCTCAATGCGCGGTGAACCGTCCTCATCAATATATACAAACTTACAGATACCTTCGTTCTTGAACCGCTCAAGAGATTCAATCCCATAGGCGTAGGCATTTGCGTTATTGCGAGCAACATGGGTGCCCCAATTGAGCTTTTGTACTTGATAGTCATTCTGTAATACAACAACACGGTTTTTTTGAAAGCATGCAAATGTGACCTTGTGTTTCAGCAGAATGTCAACTACCCTGTCTGCGGTCTGTGCCTTTACGTTTGATACAGAATAAGGTTCCTGATGAGGTGCTTTCAGACAGCACGCTCCGTTTAACGCCAGTATAGAACATTGATCCAGACCTGCATCACTGGCAAAGTAGCTGACGTCACTTGCGCTTCGTCCACTGCAAATCGCGATATGCACACCCTGAGCGACTGCCTGTTTGAGTGCGGTAAGGTTTTCCTTGGGAATGTGTTGCCGGTCATCAAGCAGAGTTCCATCCATATCCATTGCAATCAGTTTGATCTTGCTCATAGTTCTCCTAAAATTTTGGCGTCAGGGAAAATTTCCTGCCGTTCAAGTAGGAAAGTTCTCCTTCCAACTCAAATGTCAACTCTGTAGCGGTAAGCATCAGTCGGTTGGCATGGTATTCACGGTTGAAATCTCGGTTTCCGTATTTATCATCACCCAGCAACGGATGCCCGATGTGCGCTAAATGTGCGCGAATCTGGTGAGTACGGCCTGTATACAGCATGATTTCCAATCGCGATACTTTTCCGCCGTTGAGCACCCGATATCCTGTACGAATGGGAAGTGCTCCAGAGACGGGGCGATCATACACCCGCACCTGCGCATTGGCAGCATCTTTCAACAAATATGCCTCCAGTATCGCCTCGGACGGTATGGGTTCTCCCTGCACTAAACAAATGTACTTTTTATGTACCTTTCGATCATAAAACGCCTGTTCCATCAACGAAAGCACTGTTTCATTCCGGGCGAGAATCAGCAGCCCATCCGTTGGATTATCCAGTCGATGGCACGGCATAGGCACGGCGTGCATTCGGTCAGGGAAACTCCGAAAAAGCCATTCACCAATGGTGAGCCCGCCTTTGCCGTCCGCATCACTGGACACACCCACGGGCTTGTTTACAATGATCAGATTGTCATCTTCATAAATAATTTCGGGCGAATGTGCGGGGCAATCGTCCGAAAAATAAATTTTAATTTCCGCACCGGGAATGGTATGAGCATCCCGTTTCATGCGAACACCATTCATTTTTACATCCCGTCGTTCAAACGCTTCACGAATAAACCGTTCCGGAACCAGTGGCAACATCTGGCGGATGGCGGGGTACAGCTTGCCTTCCATTTCTGTTTCCGGCAAAGTAAATGTCTCTAAGATCACAGGCGTGCCTCTGTTAATGCTGAAGGTTGGCCGTCATGCCAATCCAGTGCGGAGTATTGTTATATAAGTTTTGAAGTGCATTTTTCATCACAGGTGTAGGTTGCACAAAAATGACCGAAGCCATCACCTTGCCCATCTCAGATAGCGACACGCCCTGCTTGGCTAAAATGCGCAGGTCTTCGGCAGCTTCCTCCGCATCCCATTCCGGTCGGGTGGAACCTTCCAACGCAGTGCGCATCGCCTCGTGTAAAGGCTCTTCCTCAGGCAATATTCCATTCATTCCACCGGCCAGGGTATCCTCATTCAAGGTGAGCGTGATATCGCCTTCCAGCCCAATCATCAGGATCAGTCGATTCGGGTCGGCAAGGCCAGGATGCACAAGGATAATTTCGCGATCAATATCCGCAATATACTCAAACGACGCTTTCATATAACGATAGGCAATGTTGATAGCCAATGCATCTTCGCGCTGTACTACATCCTTTAAGAAAAAAGTAAGTGGCTGCGTCGAGTGCAGAAAACCTGCAATGTATAACAGTCCATGAATGGTAGAATCATAACGGAACAGGCGTGCTTTAGCTTGCGTATAAATCGGGTCGTTAAAAGCTAGGAGCAACGGTTCCTTCAAGACTTCTGGCAGTTCGAGCGTCCATTCTTCGCCTTCGGCGGAAAAAGAACACCAGAGGCGTCGAGCCAACGCTTCCGCAGCATCGATTTCGTCCCAATTGGTAGAAATAATCCGGCCATCTGCTACCAGCAAGCGTTCTAAGAGCACACTTTCACCATTGGACAGGAAGAGTGCTTCAACAGCCAGCTGAGACAGCACCGTTTCGCGAAGGCTCTCAATCGTTACCAGACCTGTATTCCCGGGTTCATTAAAATAGAAAGAACATTCCAACAGCATTTGTGCCTGTGCATCCGTCACCAGCGGAGAAAACAACCCTACGGTCGGATAAGCGGAAAGACGACGCTCACACGCTTCAAACTGCTTTTCACGCAACACACTCATGGTTTTTTCGCACCAGTCCTTTTCATGCGACATGCTTGCTTCTCTGAGCATCGTCATCCCTCCTCCGCACACGATTGATGGTCGTGATCAAATCTTCGTAATCCAGCCGAATGGATCCGCCAACTTGCCAAATTGAATTCCCGTCAGTGTGTCATAAAGCTTTTGAGTGATTGTGCCAATGTTTCCATCGCCAACATTCACCTCTTCTTCTTTATACGCAATTTTGTTAACAGGTGAAACAACCGCCGCGGTGCCTGTGCCAAAGGCTTCTGTGAGCTTGCCGCTCTTCGCGTCCGCGATAACTTCATCTATGGAGAGGCGCTTCTCCTCTACCTCGTACCCCATGTGGGCAGCGAGCTTTAAAACGCTATCGCGGGTAATACCGGGTAAAATGCTGCCGTTCAGAGCAGGCGTAACAATCTTCTTATTTTCGTAGGCAAACATCATGTTCATGGAACCAACTTCTTCGATATAGCGCTGCTCCACGCCATCCAGCCATAATACTTGAGCATAGCCCTCATGCTTTGCTTTGGCTCCGGCAAGGATGCTGGCAGCATAATTTCCGCCAGTCTTTGCAAAGCCGACACCGCCGCGTACCGCCCGAACCAGTTGATCCTCCACATAAATGGCGACAGGCGCGAGACCGCCGGCATAGTAGGCGCCACTGGGAGACAGCAGTACATAGTAAAGATAGCTTTGCGCCGCAGAAACGCCCAATTGCGCGTCAACCGCAATCATCGTGGGGCGAATATAGAGGGATGTGCCCTCCTTGTGCGGGGTCCATTCTTTGTCAACAGACAGAAGGGTAAGCAGGCTTTCCAGATACAGCTCAACAGGCATTTGCGCCATACCCATCCGCTCCGCAGAACAGTTCATGCGTTCGAAGTTGTCACGGATGCGGAAAAGATTGAAACCTTCGTTTGTTCGGTAACACTTGGCGCCTTCAAAAATTTCCTGACCGTAGTGCAGCACAGAACTTGCAGGATCCAACGATAGGTTCCCGTAGGGAACGACACGGGCATCATGCCATCCCTGACCCTCGTTATAGTTGATCAGCAACATATGATCGCTGAAAATCTTGCCAAACCCCAAATTGCTCTCATCGGTAGGTTTCACTTTCAGTTGGGCTGCCTTTGTGATTTTGATGTCGTACATGCGCTCTCTCCTCCACCTGTCGTTCTTTCCAAACATATGCCAAAGCCGATGCCTCGACGCTTAGTGTTATTATAGACGCTCATATCGGTCTGTCAAGGTTTTAACTGCTCAAAATACATACAGCACGCGCTATTATACCGCCGGAGCTGTTGGTACCGTAATGGTGTATCGCGTACCAGCCTCGTCAAGCGTGTAGGTAATTCCTGTAAGTTCGGTAGTTACCGTCATCGGCAGGTAGAGTATGCTATCCAGAAGGAAAGCATTGCGTGTGGACATAATTTGCGGCGTTTGGTTTTTAAGCACTACTAGATTGGTAACATTCCCAGCGTTGTCAATCACATAAGAAATCTGATAAACATCATTGAGCAGCGAGAATGCGACTTCCTGTGTATCCGTCGCATCAGCTCCCGGAATAATGACGCTGCCCGCACTCCTGATGATTTCCACCAACGGCACGTACACTTGATCTCCATCTTGCACAGGGTGTAGTGTAACCGGATTAGCAACAACAGTAGTGTCTGGGCTGGGCAAAGTCAGTGGATCGGTACTGCCCGCAAGCACAAAGTCTTGATTGGTTAGCATGGTTAGCGCAGGCGTGGCAGCTGTTTCTGCCGGAACAACGCTTGCCTCGGGCATGGTGGTTTCTAGGGATTCGCTTGTTTCTGGCGTAGTGCTTTCCGCCTCAATCTCGGAGCCATCATTGATAGCCGCCAAGTTAGCCTTATTGGTTGGCTGCACCGTAGTCATCGCTGTTGTCGTGGTTGAGACCGTCGCAGTGGCTACGGGCACAAAAGTCGGGGCGGGAGTTGCGGTTGCAGGACGAGCCGTGATTGCCGCGGTCGGGCCGGTTGTCGGCTTTGCTGAAGGAGTTGGCGTAACATCTACAGGCGCAAACACAACCTCCTTGCTTTCGTAAAGAACAGTCTGCGTGCGTTTCCCCGCAATACCATCAACCGAAAGCCCCTGATAATATTGGAAACGCTCCACGGAGCGGCGTGTCTGGTTGCCAAATACGCCATCCACATCACCGGTATAGTAACCAAGCTCCGCTAAACGGCGCTGCAGAAGCTTCACCTCATCACCCTTGTCGCCTACTTTGATTGTTTTATAGGTATCATTTGGAGTAATGTTCGGTGTGGGAACAGGTGTGGGCGTAGGTGTTGGAGCCGCAGTAACCGTTGCGGTGGAGGTAAACGAAGAAGGCGCAGGCGTGGGCGTTTCTTGAACCAGCGAGGGATCCGGCGCCGAT
>Ga0302293_10000193_pt1 | contig 35370 bp, 28 predicted proteins | sample III_Fen_N2_2_FD_198758 | JGI IMG/M metagenome (GOLD analysis project Ga0302293, IMG submission 198758) | Peat permafrost microbial communities from Stordalen Mire near Abisko, Sweden - III_Fen_N2_2 | ecosystem: Environmental > Terrestrial > Soil > Wetlands > Permafrost | place: Sweden: Abisko...
TGACAAAATTATGCTCTGTTCGTAACGCCAACAACCTACTTTCATTATTTTTAGCAAAATTCTGTATTCGATGCTCGAAATCCAACAAATTACCAAACGCTACCAACGAAAAGCGGCGCTAGATGATGTGTCGTTGTCGCTCAAAACCGGTGAAATATTTGGGTTACTTGGACCAAACGGTGCAGGTAAAACAACCTTGATTCGCGTCATCAACCGCATTATTGAACCCGATCACGGAACAGTGCGTTTCAAAGGCGATTTGCTCAAACAAAAACACCTCATCCACATTGGTTATTTGCCCGAAGAGCGCGGATTGTATAAAAACATGACCGTTGAAGCTCATGCTTTTTTCTTCGGTGCATTGCGCGGCATGACCAAATCGGATATCAAACAAGCGTTGGATTATTGGCTGAATCGTTTTGATATTCAATCGTGGCGAAAAAAACGTATCGACGAACTCTCGAAAGGAATGGCGCAAAAAGTGCAGTTCATTTGTGCCGTTTTACACGAACCTGAATTGCTGATTCTTGATGAACCGTTTTCCGGTTTCGATCCGGTGAATGTAGAACTCATCAAACAAGAATTGGTGGAAATGAAAGCCAAAGGCAAAACCATTCTCATTTCAACTCACAATATGCGCAGCGTTGAGGAAATCTGTGATCGTGTAGCGCTGATTCACCAATCAAAGAAAATCATGGAAGGGCGCGTTTCCGAATTGCAGGAATCGGCCAGAGTAGGAGAGTACGCAGTGAAATTTAGAGGAACCATGATTGCCTTTGTAAATGCCTTGTGGACAGGTTTCGAACTCATCGACAAAGAAATATTGGGAGACGATCGTTTTGTGGCGCGCGTAAAAATGCGGGGCGACAATCAGTTCGAAGATTTGCTAAAAGTATTAATCGGCACCGTGAAAATTGAAGCGGCTTGGGAAGTATTACCTTCTATGCAAGAGTTGTTTATTAATGCGGTTTCTGTAAAAGAGGAAATAGGGAAATAGGGAACTAGTGAGCTGGGACGTTCTAGTTCCCCAGCTCCCCAATTCCCTAGTTCCCTCAAAAAATAAACTATGAAAAACAGTTGGATTATAGCCATGCGCGAATTGCGCGAACGCATCGGAAGTCGATCGTTTGTGGTGATGGCACTTGTAGGACCAATTTTGGTGTTATCGCTCACCTATTTGTTGTTTGCCATCGGTGAAAACAAACAGCAAAGCTGGAAAGTGCTGATTTCCGATCCGAGAGGGATTATGGAAAACAAAATCATGCCCGGAGAAGACAAATCCATTCAGTATTCCTTTGTGTCGGATTACATTGAAATTGCTGATTTTGCCTCAGGAAAAACTTATCAAGATTTTGATGCGATGGTGGAAGTGAACGAGAAAATCATCACCAACAAATTGAGTTTTGTCTTTTACCGCGAAAAACCGTCGTTGAACATGACGATCAACATTCGTTACCAGATTGAACGGCGATTGGAAGAAATTCTAGCTGCTAAATTCACCAAATTATCGGCCAACGATTTCCGGAAAATCAAACAACCGTTGCAGATGCCATTTAAAAATGCCTATGATCCTACTGAGCAATCAAGCGATTTGGCCGGCTGGGTGGGGTTGTTCTTCGGAGCCGTCATTTTTGTGTTTATTTTCTTGTTCGGAATGACGATTTTACGTTCGGTTTCGCGCGAAAAAAGTAATCGAATTGTAGAGATTTTGGTAGCAACAGTGCATCCGCGAGCGTTGATGTTAGGTAAAATTATAGGCGTTGGATTAAGTGCGTTTATCCAATTTTTCGTTTGGGCTGTCATCATTTCCTTCGGATTGTATTTGATGCGGGAAACGGTATTTGTGAACGGATATGATCCTGCAAATCTTGCGCAAAACGGCACTTCGGTAGCGTATAACGAATTTGTAGAATTGATTTTTGAACGCATTCAATTCTCGAGCATGATCGGTTATTTCCTCTTGTTTTTTGCGGTCGGTTATCTGTTCTACGGTGCTTTTTTCGCGGCATTGGGAGCTGTTACCGGTTCTGAATCAGACGGACAACAATTTTTGTTACCACTCATCGCGTTGCTATTGTTTGCGTTGTATTCGGGGTATTATGTACTCAATAATCCCGAAACACAATTGGCGCAACTCTATCATTATTTGCCGTTTACGGCTCCGGTGGTTGTAATGGTAAAATTGGCAGTCGGTTATCCCGAAGGCGAAGGCTATCAATTGTTTATTTCCTTGTTGATCTTGTTGGTGAGCGCATTTGCCGTACTTTCACTCGCAGGCCGATTGTACAAAAATGGTATCTTACAATTCGGTCACTCAGTGCGGTTGAAACAATTATTTCAATGGCTAAAAATGAAATAAATGCGGAAAGCTGTCATTGATCTAGGTACAAATACGTTCAATTTACTCATTGCCGACGTTTCTGACGATGGTTTTCGAGTAATTCACAATTCCAAAGAAGGAGTTGCGCTGGGCATGGGCGGAATCAACGAACGAACCATTGCTCCCGAAGCCATGCAACGCGCTTTTACGGCGTTTGAACATTTCGTTGCCATCTGCGAATCGTATGAAGCGCGGCACATTCAAGCTTTCGGAACTTCAGCAGTACGCGATGCGGATAATTCTGAGGTATTACTTTCTACGGTGAAAGAACGCTTTAACATCACAATAGAAATCATTGACGGTTTGCGCGAAGCTCAATTGATTTACGATGGTGTAAGTTGGTCTTACGATTTTCAGGAACCGTCACTCATTATGGATATTGGCGGTGGAAGCACTGAGTTTATACGTGGTCACTCGGGCGATCCGTTGCAATTTTGTAGCCTTGATATTGGCGTTTCACGTGCGGTACAGTTATTTGATCTTTCCGATCCGATGACAGAAGAAGATCAACAGCAATTGCTAAAGTGGTTTGAAGAAAGTGCGGGTGAACTCAATCAGTTTGATTCGTGCTCGACTTTAGTTGGTGCATCCGGAAGTTTTGAAACCTTCTACGAAATGGTCCATCAAGCTTCCTTTCCGCAGGGAACTCAACCGATTCGTTTGGAGCGAGAAGAATTAGACAAAATACTTCATTGGATGATAGGATCGACCTTTGAAGAACGAGAAAAACACGCTTATATCATTCCTATCCGCAGAAGAATGGCACCTATTGCTGCTTTAAAAACCAAATGGATTTTGGAAAAATTTGCTATTCGTGAAGTGGTGATTTCTCCGTTTTCGTTGAAAGAAGGAGCGTTGAAATCATAAAAAAACACCATTCCAGTAGTAGTGAAATGGTGCTTCCTCTGATTAATCGATTATTAAACCTAAGTTCGAAATAAGAACTCACATTATTTCGAGACCTTTGTCCGGTCAGCGTTAAACAGATAATCGTTTCCTTTAATCTCTACTTCATACATTGTTTTTCCGGCAGCATCGGTGATTTTAGCTGTTTCTTTCACACGGGCTTTCGGGAAATCGTTGGCAACTGCATCTTTAACAGCTTGCGGAAGGTCGGTCATGGTAATTTCCACTTCGGTTTCCAATAGTTTACCGGAAGCATCATACACCATCGATTGCTCTTGTTTATTGTTCATGAAACTCACTTCAAAATTCTGATCCTCTTGTTCCCAATGTGCCTTTGTAACACCCGGGTGACTGGTTTTGAAAGCTTCTTTTACAACTTCCGGAATGGCATTTTTGCCTCCCTTTTGTGCGCAAGACACAAGTGATATGCATACTGCGACTGCAATTAATTGGATTTTTTTCATGGTTTTTTCTTCAAAGTTAAGGGGCAATTCTGAAGAAAAATTGAATTACTGAATGCTTTATAAAAAGTTAGTTAGCTGACGAGAAAAGAAGACTAAAAACATGTTTTTTATCTTGAAATACATACTCAATGGTCCAAAGATGCTGATCGCTTATTTTCTTCACGATCGAAAGTCCGAGTCCCGAACCTGTGGCTGATGAAGGCTGAAAACGGCGGAATAATTGTTCTGTATTGAGTGGATGGGGTGCTCCTGTATTGCGAATGATCAACTGTTTTTCTGTGAGTTCAATTTCTATTATTCCACCTTCATAATTGTGTTTCAACGCATTTGAAATCAGGTTTTCAATCAACGAAGAAAGGGCGAATGAATTAGCTAAAACAACTACGTTTTGCTGGATTTGTGGCCGGATGGTGATATCACTGAACCCGAAGGCATCTTGCAGTAATTCCAGGTATTTCTCCAGCAATTCCGTTAGGTTAACAGGTTCTTTTTCGCTCGAATCCGATTCCAGTTTTGAGAGCAAGAGCAAGTTTTTGTTCAAGTGTTGAAATCGACGGTTGGAAACCTCCATGTTTTCAATCAATAAGGCCTGTTGTTCGGTCAACTCTTCGGATTGTGACAATAGATTCAACTGACTGCTCAAAATGGCTATAGGTGTTTGCAATTCATGTGCCGCGTTCTCAATAAACTGTCGCTGATCGTTGTAAATAAGCGAATTTTTGCGAATCAATTCTTCCACAGTTGCATTTAATCGCTGAAACTCCTCGGTGGAAGTATTCGGTAATCTCACCTCCATTTTCCGATTGATTTCATAGGTTTCCAGTTGTTCAAGGGTTTGAAAAAACGGTTTCCAAAGTTTGCGTGAAACGAGTTGTGTAATGAAGATAATTCCTCCGAGCAATGCAATCAGTAACAGCGTAAAAACCAATAAAATGCTCTCAATTAAATCTTCATTTTCCAACAAACTGGCTCTCAAACGAAGTGTGTAATGCTTCTCGTTGATGCGAATAGGGGAGTCAAGTACCATAAAAGGCACCATTTCGCCTTCGTTCTGATCTAAGTAAAAAGCACGATAAAACCGTTCAGGAATTTCTTTTTCGCTGGGAATGAGTTTAAAAAGGGAGTTTCGTTTATTCCATTCTGCAACATTACTTGTGTTGATCGATGGATCTTTTAAAATCGTTGTTTTCTCATGGTATAAATGTTCCAACACTTCTTCCGAATACAGATTTCGGAGAAAAAAATAGAAACCGATAGAAGCCGCGGTTACAATAACGATGGCGTAACTCAGATAGAGCCAAAGGGTTTTATTCAGTAATTTTCTACGCATCCTGCCATTTGTATCCGAGTCCGTAAACGGTTTTGATGTAATCATTCGCTCCGGCAGCCACCAGTTTTTTCTTAAGGTTCTTCATGTGCGCGTACACAAAATCATAGTTATCAAACAAATCGGCCATGTCGCCTGATAAATGTTCAGCTATGGCGCTTTTTGAGATAACTTTTCCGTTGTTTCCGATCAAAAAAGTGAGCAATTCAAACTCTTTTTTAGTGAGGTCAATCACCGTATCGTTTACCGTTACGCGTTTGGTAAGCAGGTTAAACACAATCTCGTTGAACACACTATCGTTTTGCCCTTGAAACTGTTTTCTGCGCACCAATGCCTGAATTCGCACCAGCAATTCTGAAAGGTGAAACGGCTTAGTAAGGTAATCATCGGCGCCAAGTTGAAGTCCTTCTATACGCGAATCGAGGTTTTCTTTTGCTGAAATAATAATAATGCCGTGATCCATCCGCTGTTGTTTCGAATGCCGAATGACGTCAAAACCATGTCCGTCGGGCAAAGCCAAATCCAGCAAGACGCAATCGTATTGGTGCAGCTCGATTTTTTCTATGGCTGTTTGAGTTGTACTTACCAGTTCGCACACGAAATCGTGTTGTTTCAGGTAATCCTGAATACTCTGCGCCAAAACCAGCTCATCTTCTACGATCAAACATTTCATTCAACCAAAAGTACGGCGCAATTCTGTAGAAAATTGGAAGAAAAAAAAGGATTTTATCTTTTGCTCGAATAGCTGCAAGAATGATGTGAAATAGTGGTGCTAAAAACGAGAGTTCCACCTGTTTTCCGTATCTTTCGACTTCAAAAACACGATTTATGGCAAAAATTCTGATCATTGATGACGAACGAGCAATCCGCAGAGCGTTGCGGGAGATTCTGGAATTTGAAAATTTTCAGGTAGATGAAGCGGAAAATGGCGCCGAAGGCTTGGATAAAGCCAAAAACGCGTTGTACGACATTATTTTCTGCGATATCAAAATGCCGCAAATGGACGGTATGGAAGTACTCGATGGTTTGATTCAAGCCAAAGTGGATACTCCGGTAATCATGATTTCAGGTCACGGAAACATTGAAACGGCCGTTGAAGCCATCAAAAAAGGTGCGTTCGATTTTATTGAAAAACCACTCGATTTGAACCGTATTTTGGTTACCATCCGCAATGCGAAAGAACGTGTGGTGTTGGTGGAAGAAACGCAAGCACTGAAAACAACGGTTCGTCGCTTCAAAGGTTCGTCTATTATCGGCGAAACCGAAGGCATCATCAAGATCAAGGAAATGATCGAAAAGGTTGCTCCTTCTGATGCGCGTGTATTGATCACCGGCGGAAACGGTACCGGAAAAGAATTGGTAGCGCGTTCATTGCACGATTTCAGTAATCGCAAAAAAATGCCTTTTGTTGAAGTCAACTGTGCAGCCATTCCAGGTGAATTGATCGAAAGTGAACTCTTCGGACATGAAAAAGGAGCGTTTACATCGGCTGTAAAAGATAAAAAAGGAAAATTCGAACTGGCGTCCGGCGGAACCTTGTTCTTGGATGAAATTGGCGATATGAGTCTTTCAGCTCAAGCAAAGGTACTACGTGCGTTGCAGGAAAATGTGATTCAACGCGTAGGAGCAGAGCGCGATATCAAAGTTGATGCCCGCGTGGTTGCTGCAACCAATAAAGATTTACGCAAAGAAATTGAAGCAGGGCGTTTCCGCGAAGATTTATACCACCGTTTGGCGGTTATTTTGATTCACGTTCCGGCGCTCAACGATCGCAGAGACGATATTCCGTTGTTGGCTGAACATTTCCTTACAATGGTGTGTACTGAACATGGTATTCCGCGTAAACAATTTACCGAAGATGCCTTAGAAGCACTCAAACAAACCAATTGGACAGGGAATATCCGTGAATTGCGCAACATTGTAGAACGTTTAGTGATTCTTTGCAGCGACAAAATTACAGGGAATGATGTGGCAGTTTTCGGAAATCCGCAGGTAACAGCTTAATCGAATGATGAATGAAGCATGCAGAATTTTGAATTAAAAGTTACTGTGGTAAAGAACTAAGATTATTGATTTTCTGGGAGTTCCAATTCAACATTCATAATTCAACATTCAGAATTTCTACGCCTCCCCATTCCAGCACATCAAATCCTGATCGATTGAGCGTTGGAAGAACCTGAGGCTTGAGGTTTGCGTCAAACATCGGAGTGTTTGTTTTGCTCCAAATCAGGTATACGCGGTTGATGTTTTCCGGTTTTGGAACAATGTCCAATGTTGCGTAAGCATCGCAGGTTTCATTGAATTGAAAAAGAACGTTGTTGTAGTCGTTTGCGGCTAATTGTGGTCCCCAAAAGGTAATGAAATCAGCTCGCTCGCGGTCGTTGAAACCGATTAAAGTTAACTTCTCTTCCAGAAAGCTCAATGCATCTTTACCTGCTACTTTAAATCCAGTAAATTGTTCCGATTTAAACGGATTTTGAATTTGTTGATCGGCCTCCCAAAACAAATAAGGGTAGTTTTTGCCGTTACAAGTTAATGTTCCGTCAGGCTGCGCTACCACATTCCAGCCGTTGTTTAATAATGGGTATGTAAATGTAAGTTCTCCAACAGTTTTCAAGTTTACCGAGACTGAAGTTGTTGTTTCCGGATACATATAAATGACAGGTTTTTTAACTGCATGATGAATGTATCGATGTTGAAAATAAAGGTGAATGTGTGTTACAACACCTAATTTCACTTCAATCGAATCAGTTTCTATTTCATTGTACTCTTCAGAATAATAAAACTGAAAACGGTAAAAACCTGCCGATGGGTAAAGATCAAGTTCATTGGTAGTAGACAGTTGTGCTTTTAAATCGGAGCCATTCCATCCGTAACGCAATTCATGTTTTTCGTCAAGATTACCTTCCGAAAATTGACAGCTAATCTTCACTTTTGTTGCAGTTGAGGAAAGGGTAGAATCTTGCTCGTAGGAGACATAATAGCCAATCATCTTTTCGATGTGTTCACCTGCGAAACTGCTAAAGCTCCAGATGAAAAGGGAAATACTTACAATTGCTTTCATGGTTTAAAGATCTATTGAATAATTAGCAATTAAGAAGAGGCACTTTATAATTCACGCATTTATAATTCAAAATCAGTTAATTCCATGCCTCCCCATTCCAATACATCAAACCCCGAACGATTGAGCGTTGGAATAACTTGCGGAGTAGGTTGAGGAATCGTTTCACCGTCTTTTAACGATTTCCATTGCATGTACACACGATTTACATGATCGGGTTGCGGAGAGATGTTCAGTTCGCCGAATTGATCGGTAGCATCGCCCCACACAAATTGAATGAAAGCACGTTTTTCCAAAGCCAAACGAGGTCCCCAATACGTAATGAAATCGGTTCGTTCTTGCGCTGTAAAGCCGAACGTATTTAATTGTTCTTCTAAAAAAGCAATTGTATTTTGCTGTTCAACAATAAAACCTTGAGATAGATCAACCGAACTCATATCGCGATTCATAGCTGCGTCCCAGAATAAATACGGATAACTTTTTCCATTATGAATCAATTTTCCGTCGGGTGTAGCGGTAATGTTCCACCCATTTTCATAGGCTGGATACGTAAATTGCAACTCACCGACCGGTTTTAGGGTTACATCAACGGTTTGGGTAACTTCCGGATAAAGATAGATAACAGGCTTTTCAACCATGATTGGTTGGGCAGAAGGCATGAAATTCAAGGTAATATTGGTTTGGTAACCACCTTTGAAATCAATGGAATCGGTATAGATTTCAGTATAATCTTCCGAATAATAAAACTGAAAAATGTGTTTGCCTTTGGTGGTTGTGAGGAAAAAACTATTGGTTTTGTCAAGCCCTGTCGTATCGGTTTTACCATCTATTGAGTAGATGATTTTTTGCTTGGGAAGCATATTGGAATAAATGTCTTTGGCAGTAAACTTGATTTTTGACTGATACGACTTTACATACTTCGATTTTACCGTTTTTGTGATCACATAAGACGGCATCATTTTTCGTGCTTCTGCAAATAAGGTGCTTGAACACACTAGAATGGCAACTAAAATCAAGGATTTCATGGGAATTGAATTAATGAGTGAATGAAATATCGGATGTGAAAGTCAATTCAGAACCTCCCCATTCCACAACAAAAAAGCCGTCGCGTTTTACGGTAGAAAGTTTTTGTGGAGTTGGGTTTATGTTGGCAGATTCCGGAAGTGGTGTCCAAAGCATGTAAAGTCGGAATGTATGATCAGGTTTTGGCGAAATGTTCAACGTAGCGATTTCGTCGTATTCTTCGTTAACTAAAAACTGCACATGGTTCTTTTTCGATTGAGCCATACGTGGCCCCCAGAAAGTGATGAAGTCTGTTTTTTCTTGATCGTTGAACCCCATTTCTGTGAGTTTTTCTTCCAGAAAGGCAGTGACGTTTTCAGTTGAAACCACAAATCCTTGATTGTAATCAACCAGCGCATTGATACCGGAGTTTGTGCCTTCCCAAAACAAATACGGATAGTGTTTATCGTTGATGGTAATTCCGCCATTGGCTTCAACCGTTCCTTTCCAGCCGTTTTCATAAGCCGGGTAGGTAAAAGTGAATTTTCCGTTCGGTGTCAATTCAACGTTTACATGAAGGTCTTTCGGTGAATAAAAGTAAATAACCGGCTTGTAGCAAATGATCGGTTCTGGTCGATCAATGATGGTTTGCCGTTTTTGTGAAAACCGAACCTCAACTGTCGTCAAATGAGTTGGTAAAATGGCAATAGAATCGGTAATGATTTCATTGTATTCACCCGTTCGGATGAGCATGAATTTGTATTTCCCCGGAGAAACATCAATGGTATGAATAAGTGAACTATCCAGTTGAAAGCGCTGAATAACGCCGTTGCAAGAAAGTTCGATCATAGGCAACGCTTCCGGATTCATCATCGGTAAATCTGCAAATTTCAACTCAAAGCGTGCATGGTTTTGATCCAAGGTTGCGTTTGGTTCAGAGCTGATAATTTGAAACTCTTGCGGAGCGTACCAATGGCGTGTTTTGTACACGGATGTTTCGGGCGCAATCATGGTAGCTGCAAGGGTAAACAAAGCAGACACGGTGAATGCAATCAAGAGATGGATGCGTTTATTCATGGTTGACAAGTATTTCATTGTAGATTACTTCCGTTCCACCCCATTCGATAGCGTAAAATTGATCACGTTGAACGGTTTTTAATGCTTGTGGCTGTGGATGCATGACCGTTCCTTCGGGAACAGCAGTCCAGATCATGTAAACGCGAAAGAGTTGCGCCGGAGCTGGAGTAATGTTTAACTCAGCAAATTGATTGCATTCTTCGTTGAACATAAATCGAACGAATTGCTTTTCATTTCCGGCCATTTTTGGTCCCCAGTAGGTAATGAAATCTGTCATTTCGCGACTGTTCAATCCCATTTGCGTGAGGTTCTTTTCCAGAAACGCGGTAATGGAATCACCTTTTACCATAAAACCGCTTGTTAGATCCATATCAGCCGCTGAGAATTTCTGAGATGCCTCCCAGAACAAATACGGATAATTTTTGGTGCCGATGGTGATACTTCCGTCGGGATGTGCCGTTCCTTTCCAACCGTTTTCGTAAACAGGGTAGGTGAATGTGAATGCTCCTTTCGGTTTCACAGTTGCGGTAATCTCCGTGTGAGTGGTTGGATAAAGATAAATAACAGGTTTGTCTACTATTATTTCTTGTTCTGCATAATCAAAGCGCAGTTTCACTTTGGTTCGGTAGCCTTGTTTAATCTCAACCGAATCGGAATAGATTTCATAATATCCATTCATGTAAAATTGGAAGGTATACTTGCCTTCGAACACTTCTTTGGCGTAGATTCCATTTTTAGGCATAGCAAAATCAAACGTTTTGCCGTTGCATGAACCCTGAACAGGTGAAAGTTGATCAGCGTATTGCTTGAGATCTTCGTTGAGAATTTCAAATTCGAAGACAGCTTTACCGTTTTTGAGCGTGGGATCTTTTTCTGACGAAACGACCCAAAAATTAGGCACGCGTTTGAGTGTTTCATTTGCCCAAGAGGCTGTTGAACTCAGGATGAATAAAATCGGAATGATCAATAAACGTTGCATAACTGTTATTTTAAAACCGGTACAACAAAGTAGGAGTTTGGTTCAACAGGAAGGTAAACAAAAACGCTCATCCACCTTGGGGTGAATGAGCGCTTCAAAAAAGGTGAATTGCTTATTGCATTTGAGTTCCCAACTTATACATAGCATAAGTAAACGAACATGATTTGTTCTTTTTTAGTGTTTCCACCAATTTCTTTTGCACTTCAGCTTCAGTTTCTGACGAATAAACGTTTTCGTACTTTTTCTCAAGGTCTTGACCACATTTAGTCATACCTGCTTCCAAGCCCATCATTTTTTCTGCATCCTTCATAGCTTGAGCAGGATCTTTCATGGCAACTTCTTGAACAGCTGTTTCAACATCTTTTCCTGAATTTACAGCATCAACAATAGCCGTTTTCATTCCTTCCGAAATGCCATCCGTGTTTTTGTTTACACAGTCACAAATGTCATTTGCCATGTTTTCGTAATCAGCGTCATCAGCCATGTTGCAAGCACCTAAGCTCAATACAACCGGAGCAATTAAAATGTAAAATAATTTCTTCATAAAGTAGATTTTGATAAAAGTTTAGCATCTAAACGTAGCTAAAGCGGTTGTATTAATTAGGACAATAAAACCGGTTTAAGTTACGAATGACGTTCCTAAGATAGAAACAGAATTCAAACCACCACCAAAAACTGCCGATTATTTTGTCAACAATTGATCTAAAACTGAACCTTTAATAGGTGATTGTAAATAGCTTTTTTCAGCCACGAATAGACGAATGATACATTGTGTTCAATTGATAACGATTATCGGAAACGTTGTTTCTAGCTAATTTAAAGATTAAATAAGTGATACAGACAAAGTCTGTAATTCGTTTTAAATTATAGTTAGCTCGTTATTCGTTTATTCGTGGCAAAAAATTAATTGTTAACTTTTTTTAAAGCGACGATCAATTAAGCTCCAATAAAGATTTCGCTTCGCGGATCGCATTTTCTAAGCCAGATGCATCTTTTCCGCCTGCTGTAGCAAAAAACGGTTGACCACCACCACCACCTTGAATCAGCGGAGCTACTGTTTTTACAATGGTTCCAGCATGCCAGTTTCGGCTTCCTGACAATTCTTCCGCAATGCAAATACTGATCGCACATTTATCTTCATCGGTAGATCCTACAATGGAAACCAAGTTAGGAACTTCGCCTTTCAACTGGAAGAGAATATCTTTTACCGAAGCGGCGTCCAAATCAATCACGGCTTCTAGTAACGAAATGTCGCCCAACGTTTGAATCGAAGATTTCAACTGTACTTTTACTTGTTTGGCTTGTTCTTTCTTAAAGAGTTCCACCTGCTTTGTGAGCTGATTGTTACGTGCAATCAAATCTTCTACCGCTTTTGGCAAGTCTTTCGGATTGCGCAATAACTCGTTCACGGTTTCCAATTTCGCTTCTTGTTCAGCGTAATAGCGCTCAACAGCTTCGTTGGTAATGGCTTCAATACGACGAATTCCGGCTGCAACTGCAGATTCTGAGCGCAACTTGAACAAACTGATCTGACCTGTAGATTGCACATGCGTTCCACCGCACAACTCTACCGAATCACCAAATTGGATCACACGAACTGTATCACCATATTTTTCACCGAATAAAGCCATCGCACCCATTTCGGTTGCTACTTCAATCGGAACATTGCGTTTCTCAACCAACGGCTGGTTTTCACGAATGGACGAAATCACCATCGCTTCAATTTCTGCCAATTGCTCATCGGTCACTTTAGAAAAGTGCGAGAAGTCAAAGCGCAAATGCGACGGATTCACCAACGATCCTTTTTGTTCTACATGCGTTCCCAAAACAGTTCTGAGAGCGTGGTGCAATAAGTGGGTAGCCGAGTGATTACTAGCAGATAACTGGCGTTTTTTCGCGTCAACTTTCGCTGTGAAATGAGTAGTCAAATGCTCTGGTAACGTTTCCGATAAATGTACAATGAGACCGTTTTCTTTTTTGGTATCGAAAATGGTAATCGTTTCAAAATCATTGGAAATGGTTCCTGTATCTCCTACCTGACCACCACCTTCGGCATAAAACGGAGTAAGGTTAAACACCAATTGATAGAACTCGCGTTGTTTTTGTGATACTTTGCGGTATTTCACAATGTCAATGTTGGCTTTCAACACATCGTATCCTACAAATTCTTCGCTGTAATTGTCTTTCAATTCTACCCAGTCAGCTGTTTCAATGGCTGTAGCGGCACGAGAACGGTCTTTTTGTTGTTGTAATTCGGCGTTAAAGGCTTCTTCATCAACCGATAAATTATTCTCACGAGCAATCAACGATGTTAGGTCAAACGGAAACCCGAAAGTATCGTATAACTCAAACACATCTGCTCCGCTAAGTACGGTTTTATTGGCAGCACGAGCGCTATCCATCAAGTTTTCGATGCGTTTCAAACCTTGTTCCAACGTGCGGAAGAAACTCAATTCTTCTTCGCGAATCACTTGCTCGATGAGGTTTCGTTGGGTATTTAATTCATTGAATGCTTCGCCCATAACAGTTGCCAAAACGCCTGATAAACCTGCCATAAACGGTTCTTTCAAGCCCAATGTTTGGTATCCGTAGCGAACCGCACGGCGCAGAATACGACGAATAACATAACCCGCTCCGGTATTGGAAGGCAATTGTCCGTCGGCGATAGAGAAAGCGATGGCACGGATATGATCAGCGATTACACGCAGCGCAATATCAGTTGGTTCGTCGGCTCCGTATTTTTTGCCGGAAACCTGTTCCATGTGACCGATCAACGCCTGGAATAAATCTATATCGTAATTGGATGTTTTTCCTTGCATGGTCATTGCCAAACGCTCTAAGCCCATTCCAGTATCTACGTGAGTAGCAGGAAGCGGTTCAAGGCTACCGTCAGCTTTGCGGTTAAACTGCATGAAAACGTTGTTCCAGATTTCCACTACTTGCGGATGATCCTGGTTTACCCATTGTTTTCCATCGCTTTTTAAGCGTTCCGATTCAATGCGGTTGTCAACGTGAATTTCGGTACACGGACCACATGGACCGGTATCACCCATTTCCCAGAAATTATCTTTTTTGGAAGCCATGATGATACGATCTTCGGCAATGAAGCGTTTCCAGATGTCATACGATTCCTGATCTTTCGGAACGCCATCTTTGTCATCACCTTCAAATACGGTAACATACAAGCGGTCTTTCGGAATTTTGTAGACTTCTGTAAGTAGTTCCCACGCCCATGAAATAGCTTCTTCCTTGAAATAATCGCCAAACGACCAGTTTCCGAGCATTTCAAACATGGTATGGTGATAGGTATCAACACCTACTTCTTCCAAGTCATTGTGTTTTCCTGAAACACGTAAGCACTTTTGGGAGTTGGCCACGCGTGGATTTTTCGGCACGGCATTGCCCAAGAAAAAATCCTTGAACTGGTTCATACCGGCATTCGTAAACATCAGCGTTGGATCGTTTTTCACCACCATAGGTGCAGAAGGAACAATCTGGTGTTGTTTCGAAGCGAAAAATTCAAAAAAATGCGTGCGTATTTCCTGTACAGTCATGCTTAACGGTTTTGTTTCACAATTTGAATCGGCAAAGTTAGTGTATTTGCCGTGATTAATAGCAGAGTATAAGAGTTAGATTGATGAAGAACTTGTTTTTTTGAAGTAACCTTTTCTATGATTGTTCGTTTAACGCAGTCATGTCTTTGTATATGAAATCATCTACCCGAAATGCACTAGTGATGTGCGGTGTTGTTGTGCCGATTGTGGCAACTGTTTTTTATTTCAAACAATCATTCTTTAGTGATGTTAGTCAAGGTCGTGGGCGCTATATTCCGCCACCTGCTCAACTAGCTGACGATTCACTCATTAGTTTGATCGCTGTGGGCGATATGATGCTCGGTTCCAATTATCCGAGTGCTGATTTATTACCTCCAAACGGACAAAATATTTTGGATCCGTTGAAAGACATTCTCCGCGATGCCGATTTGACTTTCGGAAACCTGGAAGGAACGGTGTTGAATAGCGGTGGCGATGTGAAAGCATGCAGCGATCCGAGTAAATGTTATGCGTTCCGTCAGCCGGAATTTGTGGTTGATCAACTGAAAGACGCAGGATTTGACATGGTTTCGGTTGCCAACAACCACATGGGCGATTTTGGTGAACCGGGAAGAACCAATACACAAAAAGTGCTCAAAGCAAAAGGAATCAAGTATGCCGGTTTGGAAACGTGTCCTTGGGATACGATTCATGTAAAAGGATTGGTGATCGGTTTAACGGCTTTTGCGCCCAATTCGGGTTGTTTGAAACTCAACGAGTATGATCGCGCTAAGAAAATAATCACAGAATTGGATGCCATTTCGGATATCGTATTGGTTTCTTTTCATGGTGGAGCTGAAGGTCGTTCGCGTACCAATGTAACACGTAAAACGGAAGAGTTTGTGGGGGAAAATCGCGGAAATGTCTACGAATTTGCCCACATGGCCATTGATGCCGGAGCAGATATGGTGCTTGGTCATGGTCCGCATGTAACCCGCGCAATTGACTGCTACAAAGGAAAGTTCATTACTTATTCCATGGGGAATTTCGCGACCTATGCGCGCTTTAGTCTTTCGGGAGTAAGCGGTATTGCGCCGGTTTATAAATTGTATTTCAAACGCAATGGTGATTTCGTACGTGGTGAGATTGTTTCTATTCAGCAATTAGGCGAGGGTGGACCAACCATTGATCCGAACAAACAAGTATTGGCCGAGATTCGTCGTTTGTGTAAAATGGATTTCCCTGAAATCCCTTGGGATATTACTGACGATGGTAAGTTTGAGATCAAAAAATAAAGTAGACCAGCTTCCTTCATGCGGAGAATACTGAATTAATATCCGCATAAATTGCGGTGAATATTTTGATTTGCGGAGAAAAATCGTATATTTGGTGTTTAAAATGCGGAGAATATGCCCTTTATCTATCAATTACGAGCATGGCCGGAGTTTGAAATCGATTTTGAACAAATCGGAGAAATACTGGAGAGTGTAACGCGCAAACAAGGTGCGTTGGTAGGTAAGTTACATGCCGCCGGTTTTCCGCTTCAGGAAGAAACGGTATTGCGCGTTTTAACAAGCGACCTCATCAAATCTTCCGAAATAGAAGGTGAGTTATTGGCAACCGACGAGGTTCGTTCTTCTATTGCACGTAAACTCGGTATGGAAATAGCTGGTTTGATTCCTTCCGATCGTCACATCGACGGACTTGTTGAAATGTTGCTGGATGCCACGCAGAAATGCAATGAGCCATTGACCAAAGAGCGGTTATTCGGTTGGCACAATACGCTTTTCCCAACCGGATATTCCGGAAGAGTATCAATCAAAGTAGGCGAGTGGCGTGATGACCGAGACGGGCCAATGCAAGTTGTTTCAGGAGCAATGGGGCGTGAACGCGTTCATTTTAGGGCTCCCGAAGCACAATATGTTCCAGACGAGATGGATTTTTTTCTGAAATGGTTCAATACTCCTTCCCGCATGGCACCGGTAATCAAAGCAGCGATAGCTCATTTTTGGTTTGTAACCATTCACCCGTTTGATGACGGAAATGGGCGTATTGCTCGTGCAATAACAGATATGCTGTTGACCAAATCCGAAGGAATCAATCAGCGCTATTACAGTATGTCGGCACAAATTCGTCGTGAGCGCAATGCCTACTATTCAATCCTGGAAGAAAGTCAGCGCGGTGATCTGGATATCACACCTTGGATAGATTGGTTTTTGAATTGCCTTCATGCAGCATTGGAGGACAGCGAGGTCGGTTTGGCAACGATCTTCCAGAAATCGAATTTCTGGGAACGCAATCGCCACGTATCCATGAACGAGCGTCAAACGGCAATGGTGAATCGATTACTCGATGGTTTTACAGGCAAACTCACATCTACCAAATGGGCCAAAATCTGTAAATGTTCACCTGATACAGCTTTGCGCGACATCAATGACTTAATTGTCAAAGAAGTCTTGGTGAAAGATCAATCGGGAGGCCGGAGTACGGGGTATTTGTTGCGGTGAAAACCGGAAGCGTTTTTGGACGGTTATTCCGGTTTTGCATACCATTTTTTAATGAGCGAAAAGTAGCTGAGTGAGGCAATGAATGCAAGAGGAAAAATTATTTCCGGAACCAACAAATCACTCCAAAAAGTGTGTTCTATAAATTCACCATTGCAGAAATCATAAACACGCACTTTTGTTTGTTGATCGAAAAAATAAATGACAATACCAGGAAAAGTCGGTACTGCCATGTAGCCCAAATTAATTAAAATGCCCGCAATACGTTTACTGAAAAAGCGACGATATACCGAAAATGAAGCCATTAAAAGAATAATGGTAGAGACAATTAAAAACAGTGTTGAAAGTGAAACATCAAATGATTGATACCCATATCCATTTCTATAGCTGTATTCATGAATAAGGGAAGCCATCAAACCAACGATAATGATTAGAACACCGGCAATTGGGATTGTAATCACTAATTGAATGAAATTGGCAAAATCGAAAATCAGAAAGAATAAACCGATTAAGAAAACGATCATCAAAGGCACTAACAGGTTTTGCGTCAAGTTGAATGGTTTAAAGAAAGCAATGTTTGCATTTTCCTGAATGTGTTTAAGGTCATAGAGACCAAATCCAAAAAATGGTTCCACCGTATTTTGATGGTATAAATACTCGTCAAGATTTCCTTTTGCTACGGAAAAATTACGACGAGCATATTTTACAGCATCATGATCCAAATTATCATCTATCAGAGCCGAAGGGAAATTTTTATACTGTTCTTTTGACAGATAATCAACAAGAAACTGCTGATCTATAAAGCAACTGATATTGTAGCGTTTGAGTAACGTTTTGAATTTTACTATGGCTTTTTCTATAGAATCTTTTTCGTCGTTTTTCACCCAACGGTGAACGAGTGGTAAATAATCCTTTCGGTATTCTTTAGAAGAATAGCTGTCCCCATATTCGATGTAGCCCGAATAACTAGACTTTGAGTAACGCGTTTTTGAGTAATTATAGATACTATACCGTTTGAACGTAGAATCCATTGTGAGGAAAGAATCTACATAGTCGAGATGGTAGCTATCACATTGATTCTTTTTCGTAATGGAATGATAGCTTAAAATTTGAATGGTGATACCATCAAGTTGAATATTCCGTTCAGGGTGTTTTTTTGCGTCATAATAGGACGAATCTCGATCAAGAAAATCGGTTGTTTCTGTCCACGTAGAGTCGTTTCTATCAAAGTCAATGATTTTCAATGGCTTCGATAGACAAAAATCGCGATTGTGAATTTCATACGTATTGTCATCCGAAAGAAATACCATTGCAAGGTTCGTTGTTTCGGCATTTACCTTTATATCATTCAAAGAGACAAGTTGTTTTGTTCTCAATGCTATTCCATAATTGAAAGGTAGGTAGACACTTACAGTTGGGAGTATTCCCAATTGAATCACTAAAAAAAGCTTCGAAAAATAGAATCTTTTCAACGGGTAATAATGTCTGATAGCATTCTTTTTGAAGAAGTACAATGCCCAAATGGTTAGTAAAATAATCGTGAGGAAACAATGAAATCCGAGTGTTGCCGATTCAAAAAAGTACTCATCTATTTCTTCGGTCTTTAAAAATTCAATATCTGTGATTCCATAACCGATCAAAAAATACCCGATCCACATGAGTATTCCGGCAAAGAGCATGTAAATGACTTTCGAATGCCAAATAATCGGGTAGCGTTCAAGAATATAGGTGTCGAGTTTACGAAGAGATTTCATGGCAATGACTTAGATAAATAAACGGCGGGTTGAGTGTGAAATATCGCGGATGTATTTCACCTTGATGTTGTGTTGCACAAATGCGGCTAATAAAAGATTCATCGCATCCGGAAGACCAATTGTAGCAATGTAGAGTCCGCCGTTGTATGACAATTCGATGTCTGAAAACGTTTCCAAAGCGTTATTTAACTCTTCGCGGGTTGCTTCAACATCAAACTCTATGACGGATGTTGATTGTGCTTTTAAACGATTAGCTTCAGATAAATGTGTTGGAACACCGTTTTTCAGAAAAAGCACTTTATCAGAGATTTTTTCGACTTCAAACAACTGCTGAGAACTCAATACAATGCCAACCGGATTCGAAATGCTCTGTGAAAGGCTTTTCAAATCTTCTAAAATCAATTGTTGAGCCAGCACATCTAAGTTTGCCAGCGGTTCATCCAACAACAAAATCTTGGGGGAACGCAAAAAGGTACGGGCCAACTCAAAACGCATCTTGAATCCTGAAGAAAGTTGACTCCATTGGTGGTTGCGGTATTTCCATAGCCCAAACCGGATAATCATCATGAGTACCAATAACTCATTTTCATCCGGCTTTACCCCGTAGTGCGTAGCAGTGAATTTTAGATTGGTTTTTAGTGACCCAAACCAACCGGGTGTACGTTGAGGAATATACGTGAGTTTAGTACGCAAATCATACTTTTCCAATTCGGTTCCTCCTAAATGATAGGTCAATTCACCCGTATCATAACTGAGATCTTGAGCTAAAATGCGTAAAAGTGTGGTTTTACCGTTTCCATTTTCGCCTACAAGTCCCCAAACATCTCCGGGGTGAATTTCCATGGAAATATTTTCGATTTTGAATCGTCTCCCGCTATATGTTTTGTTGAGGTTGTTTACCGTAAGTAAAGCTTTGCTGCGATCGCCCGATGACACATGTACGTTTTTGAGACGATCAATGATTTCAAGCGACCGTTCAACGATCAACTCATTTGGTTGCTCTTGTTCATGAAGCCATTCTGTATGCTGAATGCACAATTGGTAAAATTCTTTTTGCTGGGTATCAAGAATACAATCCACCAATTGACGAAAACCCAAGTGCAAATCACCATTCGAGAAATGATTACTTACAGTGGTTAATTTTTGCTGAAATTCATTCAAGGTTAACTGATTTTAGGAATTAAATTGAAGCTGAAAGTAATGAAAGAAACGATTCGAAGAACTTTCTTATAGTGAAGATGTATCTCAATTCGTCCGCATCACCATCCTAATCAACACCCACGTTGAAATGGTAATAGTCGAATAGAAAAACATATTGGTAAACGTTCCCGGATTCGGTTCCTTAATCATGAGTAAGGTTGAACACAAAAGCATAAACCCAATAAGTAGAATCACTCCCAGACGGTAGATATGTCCGCGAATATCTTTGTTGTTGGTGCCTTTATCACCGAATGTGATTTTGTGCTGTAGTCCGTGCGTTTTAAAATCGGTAACGATCTGACGGATGTCTTTCGGCATGGTAGTGAAGAGATACAGGTAATCTTCAGCTGAGTTGATGATGGTTGATTTGATATTCTCCCAACTGAAACGTTCCTTGATTTTTTCTTTCGCATACGGACGAATCATGTCAACCAAGGAAATTTTGGCTTCCAGCATTTCGGCTAAGTTCTGAATCGTAATAAGTGTTTTCAGCAACATATAAATGCTAGAAGGAATCTTGATTTCGTAGCGAATCATCACTTTAAACGTGTCGTTGAATAATCCGGAGATATCCACCTGACCGTAGTTCATGTAACTGTATTTCTCGATCAGTTCCTGAATATCAAATTCGAGGTTTTCCATTTCACGGAAATTCTGTACCTCGGTCAGATTCAACAACGCTTTGGCAATTTTATGCGGTTTTTTGTCTGCAAATCCGATCAGAAAATCAACCAACCCGCCAATTTGTTTCGGTTTCAACGACGCACACATTCCATGGTCGATCAATACAATCTGGTTGTTTCCGCGAATAAAAATGTTTCCCGGATGCGGATCAGCATGAAAAAAACCGTATCTCAATACCATCGTTAGGATAATATTGACACCGTTTTCGGCAATAATTTGCGGGGAATATCCTTTTTCTTTTAAATCTTCTAAATGATCAGGGCTTTCACCTTCAATGAATTCCATCACCAACAAACGTTGCGTACAGTATTTGCTATAAACAATCGGAATGTGACAACGATCATCATCCTTGAACATGTTGTTTAAGCGCATCATATTGGAGACTTCGTTTGTGAAATCGAGTTCCTTCATGATAATATCACCGAAATCGTCAATGAATTTGGCAATGTTAAACGTATTGAGTTCTGGATAATCGCGTTGCAGTTTTTTCGCAAACAACTGAATAAGGATGAGATCCAGTTTTATTTTCTGTTTGATGCCCGGACGCTGAACTTTCAAGACAACTTCTTCACCGGTTAAAAGTGTTCCGCGATAGATTTGTCCGATAGAAGCCGAAGCAATATGATCCCGATTAAATTCCGAAAAAACCTGCTCGATATTTTGTCCCAATTCCGATTCAATGATATTGATGGCAACCAAATCTTCAAACGGTCGGGCGGAAGTCTGTAATTTTTTTAGCTCTTGGCGTAAACTTTCAGAAGCCAAATCGGGTCGGTCGGCCAAAATCTGTCCGAATTTGATAAACGTGGGACCAAGATCTTCGATGAGCAGGCGCAATCGTGCCGATCTGGAAATTCGTTTGGTTCCTTTACGGTCAAAAACATTTCGCAAAGGTCCGGTTGTGAACCAATTACGAAGATAGTGACCGACAACGATAAAGATTATCGCCAGTAAGCGGAAAATATTTCTAAGATGTTGGCTGAACCGGAAAATCCACATAGTGTGTTAAATGTATTGAGGGTAAAGGTAATCATTAATCAGGTCTGCCTTACAAACTGTGGCTTGTTGCCAGAAAGTGATTAATAACCGTGTATCCGTTATTATCAGTATGCTGACAGAATAAACAATCGATTGATTAACAAATTTTATATATTTAACCCCTCAACTCAAAAAGTAATAGAATGGCAGGAAGTCCGTGGCGTAAAAAGCCAATTAGTTTGTTTGAAGCCGATATGAAAAAAAGCGAGTTAAAGCGCGTTTTGACTCGTTGGGGATTAACTTCATTAGGTATTGGTGCAATTATCGGGGGTGGAATTTTTACCCTTACGGGAATTGCCGCACATGATCATGCCGGACCGGCATTGGCATTGGCCTTTGTAATAGCAGGTGTAGGGTGTTTGTTTGCATCGCTTTGTTATGCTGAATTTTCGGCAGTTTTACCCGTAGAAGGTTCGGCTTATGCTTATTCTTACGGTACTGTTGGTGAGTTGTTTGCTTGGCTGATCGGTTGGAATTTGATTCTAGAGTACATGATGGGAGCCACAACTGTTGCGGTTGCCTGGAGTGGTTACTTTGAAAAACTCCTCCATCAATGCGGGATACATCCACCCATATGGCTAATGAACGATCCTGTAACTGCTGCTGAGAAAACCCAAGCGGCTATTAAAGCGGCAGAAAAAGCGGGGAACTCACAGTTGGTGGCAGATCTAATGGCGCAACCTTCTTTTTCATTCAATCTACCGGCATTTCTGATTACATGGTTGGTTACTTCCATTCTTGTAAGAGGTATTAAAGAAGCTGCCAAAACCAATAACCTAATCGTTATCCTGAAAGTTGCGGTTGTATTGTTCGTGATTTTTGTAGGATTCTTCTTTATTGATACTGAAAACTGGACTCCATTTGTTCCTGAACAAGTGATAGATAAAGAAGGTGTCTCGCACTTTGGTTGGAGTGGCGTCATCACAGCCGCAACAATTGTGTTCTTTGCCTACATCGGTTTTGATGCTGTTTCCACTCAGTCGGGTGAAGCTATAAACCCGAAGAAAGATATTCCTTTTGCAATTATTGCATCATTGGTTATTTGTACTGTATTATACATTCTGGTGTCTTTGGTATTAACCGGAATGGTTCCTTACAACGAATTGGATATGAAAGCTCCGGTTGCATCTGCTTTTGAAGGTGTCGGAATGCCATGGGCCACAACACTCATAACGATTGCGGCGGTTGCCGGTTTGATTTCCGTAATGTTGGTAATGATGCTTGGACAAACACGTATTTTCTTGGGAATGGCTAAAGACGGTTTGTTGCCGTTTAAACTCTTCGGAAAAGTACATCCAACATTTAAAACACCATTCAGAAGTACAATCTTGGTGGGAATGATCATTTCGATCGTAGCATCTGTAACACCGATTGATAAAGTGTCTGAAATGTGTAGTATGGGAACCTTGTTGGCCTTTGCGATGATTTCAGGAGCAGTATTGGTATTGCGTTACAAACAACCTGATTTGGAACGACCGTTTAGAGTACCGTTTTTACCGGTTGTTTCGTTTTTAGGAGTAGGTTTTAACGTGTTCCTAATGTGTTACGTTCGCCCTGATACTTGGATTGCATTCCTTTGCTGGTCTGCCTTGGGGATCATTGTTTATTTTGCGTATTCCAGACGTCACAGTAAGCTGAACGAATGGGAATTCGAGCAATCGTTGAAAGGGCATGATGCCATCAACAATGCTGCTGAAGAATTAGAAAAAGAAGATTAATAACAGCTTAATACAATAAAGTCTCGTTCCGTCCGCCTCAGGCTGATCGGCGAGACTTTTTTTTTACCCTGCTATGGAAGAACAGAATACACATACCGATTTGCCATTGGATCGTCCAGTAGACGGAGCAACTATTACACCTGAGGATACATCCAAAAAACCGCTCGGATTGATGGATGCGACATTCTTGGTTGCTGGAAGTATGATCGGATCGGGCATCTTTTTGGTGACTTCCGACATGGCGCGCGATTTGGGAAGTTCAGGTTGGTTATTGGTCACTTGGTTACTCACAGGTGTGATCACGCTCTTCGGTGCGTTGAGCTATGGCGAGTTGGCTGCTATGTTTCCGAAAGCCGGCGGACAGTTTGTGTACATTAAAGAAGCATGGGGAAAACTCCCGTCCTTTTTATACGGTTGGACAGTTTTTACGGTGATTCAAACAGGGGTAATTGCCGCTGTTGGAGTTGCTTTCGGAAAGTTTCTTGGTGTGTTCTTTCCTGTTTTGGTTGAAAAAACCTTGCTTACGTATGCCAATGTTGAAATCAACGGGGCCAATATTGTAGGGGCGGTGATCATTTTATTGTTGACCTTGCTCAATACACGCGGCATTCAATACGGAAAGATCGTTCAGGCCATTTTCACCAGTTCCAAGCTCATTGCTTTACTTGTGTTGATCGTAGCAGGAATCGCTGTTGGAGTAAGTAGCGGATATTTCGGTGAGAACTTCACCAATATGTGGGATGCCAGCAAGACAACTGTTGTTGATGGAAAAGTAACCGGAATTGTTGATTTGTTGCCCATAGCGTTGGCAATTGCCATTTCTACGACCATCATCAACTCGCTTTTTTCAAGTGATGCATGGAACAATGTAACGTTCATTGCAGGCGATATTCGTCATCCGGAGCGCAACCTTCCTCGTTCGTTGTTTTTGGGAACCTTCATCGTTACCATTTTATACATTCTTGCCAATGTGGCTTATTTAGGATTGTTGCCCTTGACCGGAACACCACAAGCCGCAGATATAGCTTACACCAGAGAATCGGTTGAGGCCGCCGGAATTCAGTTTGCAAGTTCGGGTCGGGTAGGAACTTCAGCCGCTTTCATGCTTTTTGGAAACATCGCCAACATACTCATGGCTATCTTGATCATGATTTCCACTTTTGGATGTAACAACGGCTTGATCATGGCGGGTTCGCGATTGTTTTATGCGATGTCGAAAGAAGGATTGTTCTTCAAAAAAGCCAATTCATTGAATCGATTCGGCGTACCGGCTTGGGCCATGTGGATTCAAGGAATCTGGGCCATTCTCCTGTGTTTTTCCGGATCGTATAACATCTTGATCAAATTCGCTACTTTCGGTTCCATGGTGTTTTACATTGTCACCATTGCCGGTTTGTTTAAGTTGCGCAAAACGATGCCCAATGCACACAGACCTTACAAAGCATTCGGTTATCCCGTTGTTCCGTTTTTATACCTTGTTTTCGCTGTACTGATTTGCGTAAGTCTCACTCTATTTACCTTTGAAGACACAGCGGGAAGCATTATTTTAGTGTTGGTCGGAATTCCGGTTTACTACATTTTCTTTCACCGCAAACAACAAGCTCGTTAATCAACGATGACTCAATTCTCTGACAGTGTCATGGAATTGTCGGTGCGTTTGTCAGTTGACGTGGCGTTTTCCTGTCATTTCGACAGCTAATTGGTGATTCATTACCGTCAATTAGACCATTCTGTCAGCCGGATGGCGCATTTTTTCCATGGCACAATGATTGACTAAAGAATGGAAATTGAAAACGAAACAAAATTCACTAACATGGGAAAAATAATAGGAATTGACTTAGGAACCACCAACTCGTGTGTTTCGGTTATGGAGGGTAACGAGCCTGTAGTAATCACCAATTCTGAAGGTAAACGTACAACTCCTTCTGTCGTAGCCTTCGTTGAAGGTGGCGAGCGTAAAGTAGGGGATCCTGCAAAACGTCAGGCAATTACCAATCCGACAAAAACTATTTACTCCATCAAACGCTTCATGGGAGCGTCTTATGACGAAGTAAAGAAAGAATCTGAGCGCGTACCGTACTCGATTGTAAAAGGAGATAACAATACACCGCGTGTAGACATCGACGGTCGTTTATATTCACCACAAGAAATTTCTGCAATGATTCTTCAAAAAATGAAGAAAACGGCTGAAGATTATCTTGGACATGAAGTAACAGAAGCTGTTGTTACAGTTCCGGCCTACTTCAACGATGCACAACGTCAGGCTACGAAAGAAGCCGGAGAAATTGCAGGTTTAACAGTAAAACGTATCATCAACGAGCCTACTGCAGCAGCATTGGCTTACGGATTGGATAAAAAAGGAATCGACCAAAAAATCGTAGTATTTGACTTCGGTGGTGGTACGCATGACGTTTCTATCCTTGAATTGGGTGACGGTGTATTTGAAGTATTGTCTACAGACGGTGACACACACTTAGGTGGTGATGATGTTGACGACGCGATCATTAACTGGTTGGCTGAAGAGTTCAACGCTGAAGAAGGTTTGGACTTGCGTAAAGACCCGATGGCTTTGCAACGTTTGAAAGAAGCAGCTGAGAAAGCGAAAATCGAATTGTCTTCAACTACGTCTACGGAAATCAACTTGCCGTACATCATGCCGGTAAACGGAATTCCAAAACACTTGGTAAGAACATTACAACGTTCAAAATTCGAGCAATTAATTTCTACTATCGTTGAGCGCACAATCGCTCCTTGTCGTTCGGCTTTGAAAAATGCAGGATTGTCAACTAGCGATATCAATGAAGTGATCTTGGTAGGTGGTTCAACACGTATTCCGATCATTCAAGATGCCGTGCAACGTTTCTTCGGAAAAGCGCCTTCTAAAGGTGTTAACCCGGATGAAGTAGTAGCAGTTGGTGCAGCTATCCAAGGTGGTGTATTGACAGGTGAAGTGAAAGACGTTCTTTTGTTAGACGTTATTCCATTGTCTTTAGGAATTGAAACGATGGGTGGTGTATTCACTAAATTGATCGAATCAAACACAACGATCCCGACTAAAAAATCGGAAACGTTCTCAACAGCAGCAGACAACCAACCTGCAGTAGACATTCACGTATTGCAAGGTGAACGTCCGATGGCTACAGATAACCGTACATTGGGTCGTTTCCAATTGACTGACATTCCACCTGCTCGTCGTGGTGAACCGCAAATCGAAGTAACATTCGACGTAGATGCCAACGGTATCATGCACATCTCTGCGAAAGACAAAGGAACAGGAAAAGAGCAATCCATCAAAATTGAAGCTTCTTCAGGTTTGAGCGACGAAGAAATCAAACGTATGAAAGCAGAAGCGGAAGCAAATGCAGATGCGGATAAAAAACGTCGTGATGAGGTTGAGTTGTTGAACAAAGCCGATTCATTGATCTTCCAAACAGAACGTCAGTTGAAAGAGTACGGAGATAAAATTCCGGCTGATAAAAAACAACCGATTGAAGATGCTTTGGCAGCTTTGAAAACGGAATTCGACGCGAAGAACACCGACAATCTTGAGGCAGCAATGGAGCGTTTGAACAATGTATTCCAAGCAGCTTCTCAAGAAATGTACAACGCAGCTAACGCTGGTGGTGCTGACGCAGGAGCTGGTGAACAACCGCAAGGAAGCGCACAAGACGAAGTAACAGATGTTGATTTCGAAGAAGTTGACGAGAAAAAATAAGTAGTTAATAGATAAAAGAGAATCCCTCTTCGCCTTTGGTGGAGGGGGATTTTTTGTTACTTTCGGACGTATTCACGTTTATGAATACCAAAAACCGTCTATGAAATTCAGTTTGATTCTTTTCGTATCGTTGTTGCTGGTGAGTTGTTTGGTTCAATCTGCAGAAACTGACTTGACTTCTGATGTTGTGTTGAATGAAACCTATCCGGAACTCATTGCCCAGGTGAAAAAGAAACAAACGGAAATCAAAGCAGCTTACTTAAAAGCCGATAGCACCGAACGCGATTCCATTATCGTAGTAGCACAAGATTATTTGTTAAAGACCATCACTACCGATTTTTTTAATCATTGGTACGGAACCGAATGGGATTTTAACGGAACCACCAGAACGCCCCGCGAAGGGAAAATTGCGTGTGGCTATTTCATTACGACTGTTTTATCCGATGCGGGTTTTAAGATTCCGCGCGTTTATTGGGCGCAGCAAGCTTCTGAATACTACATCAAGCGCATGACCTCCGACATCAAACGTTACAGTAACGTTTCCATCGAAAAGGTAATGACCTATTTTCAAGGTCGAGAAGACGGTTTATATGTGGTGGGTTTGGATAGTCACGTGGGATTTGTGTACAAACGCGGCAAGAAGTTACAGTTTGTTCACGCCAGTTATTACAACCCGAAAGAAGGAGTAAAATCTGAAAACCTCGATAGTAAAAACCCCTTATCGGAATCTGAGTATCGTGTTATCGGTCGCATTCTCGATAAGGAAATGGTGCGCAAATGGATTTTGGAAGAGGAATGGGGGAAGTGATTTCTTACTTTTTTCTTGATAAAATAGAGAGAGAGCATCGCTTTCGAAGAAAAATCAAGGCTGTAAGTCCCGATCTTGAGAACTACGGTTTGTCAAACTACCTCACCCCAACTCGCAAAGCGTCATTAGCGGATTGTTTTGCAAACAACCCGATGACTGTGCTCATCCGCCTCAGGCGGACGATAACGTTTAACTTCACCTTGTTCTCTTTCGATCGTTACTAAATGCCGTTAGGGATATTGCCTCAAAAATAGGTTTCCTTAGTTTCAATAATCGAAGAGAGAAATAGTTATTTCATTTTACTATTTTGTCGTAAGGCTTTATTCTCTACCTTCAACCAACCAAAAACAGCTTATGCGTGTTCATTATCCGATTTTGATAGCTACGGGTTTAATCATTGCTTCGTGCGGTGAGTCTCCTAAAACAATAACTCCAGAAACTGAGGTTCCACAGCAAGAGGAAACAACTGAAAGTACCATCCCTGAAAAAGATCAATCCAAGCCGGAAACAAAACTGGTTAAGACACCTGCCGAAAGAAAGGATGCTTCGGAGGATAAGATAATTGATCAGGTGTGGGCGTTGAAAGAAGTCATTGATCTCAATGAGTCTATTCGCAAGAAAACTGGAAATAAGCGAGGATTGAATACCCGTATTTCTTCAGAACCGTCAGACGATCAGGAATATTATGGTGTTACAGTTGCCGAAGATAACGGCGCATCTTATGCTACATACTACGAATTCCACATCTACCCCGATTACAGCATTCGCTACTACGACATAGTTGAAGACCAGGAACTCACGCTAGAAGAATGGCGGAAGTCAAATAAATGATAAGTTAATTTTGCTGATTAGTTTACAAGCGAGTAAACCTTCGCGTTCTTCGCGTTCTTTGCGTCTCTGCGGTGAAATAGATTCAACGCAAAGTTGCAAAGTGCGCAAAGAAGTTGCACAAGTGCAACTGGATGACAATGAAATTCCTTCCTTCGAATTACTTACGCAACAACTGCAAGAAACCGTGGCCTTCCAGTTTATCTCCGTTAATTCCGGTTACCACATATTTGTAGAAGTAAACACCTTCATCTGCGTTGGCACCATTGATTTTTCCATCCCAAACCGGATTCAAACTCGTTTCGTCAAATACCGGAATTCCCCAACGATTCAAAATAGTCAACTGTACTTTTTCGGCATTGGTTGTTTTTACGAAATAAGTAGGGTTATCATCATCGCCATCGGGTGTAAAGACATTGTAGACTTCAGCCGTTGGAGTAGGAGGAATGGGATAAACACACGAATTGTCGTCGGAATTGGCTAGCGGATTGTAATTCAAAGCCGTTGGATCTGTACAACCGCAAATACTCACTGATATGGTAACGTTTGCCGTGTCTGTACAATCACCTTGTGATGCGATCATTTGCACAATAGCAGTACCGCCACCTGTATTGGCATCTGTAAATGTTTGGGTTTGACTCGATAAATCGGGAACGGTAACCGTTTGTCCGTTATCAAAATTCCATGCATACGAAGTGGCATTTACACTGGTATTTGTGAAAGTCACAACCAATGGTTCACACCCAGAAAGGATAGTTGCAGCAATTGCAGCGACTGGCGGATCCAACGGTGTAATCTGAGCTGAATCGTATAAATAACAACCGTCTGATTCGATCGACAAGTAATACCATCCCAATCCTAAATCTGTCCAAACCGAAGCGTTGATCTGACTCGGATTTGCCGCACCCGGACCGTTCCAAGTGTACATCGGAGGATCGTTAAACGTACCGTTGGTAAGTACAGAAACATAACCATTATCCGTACCGCAAGATGTTGGTCCAACAATAACCGTATCAATTACCCAAGGCATCGGTGTAATGGTAGCAACCGCTGAATCGGCTACATAACAACCGCTGGCAGAGATTGCGTGTACGGTATATGTTCCGCTGGCAGTTGGAGTATATGAACCTCCTAGATCGCCTGTTTCCCAGATTAATGTTGTATTGGGAACGGTGCTGGTTGCTTGAAACGATTCCGTTTCATTTTCGCAGAAAAGCAAATCTGAAGCAATGGAAACAGCAAGCGGATCGTAGGTTACGTTAATGGTATCGCTTTGAACACAAACCGCTTGAAAAGAAATGTCATCGATTGCAAAGTCATTTCCACCAACCGAGGTGTTTTGATTGCGAATGCATAAATCTGCAGTTGTTGATGCACCTGAGCTCCATACTTCACTGAATTCAGCCCAACTACAAGCCGATGCTGTAGTTGAAAATACAGGTCCAACTTGCACGTTATTGACGAAAAACTGTAAATCTGAAACGTTCGGATCATTCAAAGCATTGGTAAACCAAGCCGAAAATAAATAATCGGTATTGGGAGAAACAGTGATGGTTTGACACCATACGGATGTATTCGGAACACCGGAGCCATTTGCAATCAGCATGTTTCCGGGACCTGAAGGAGTGTGATCATTGCAAAACGAAAAATTATTGTGTACCAAAGAAGGAGAAGTAGAGACAGCGTATTGACCTTCTGTACTCAACAATCCCCATGGACCACCTGAACCATAACTGTACGCGCTTGAAAAGCTAACGTCGCCTTGTTCAAAGTCGCCATTGGTTACCAAGTTTGCACTCACGTTGGTTACTTCAACCCAATAGGTTCCGGGTGTAGAAACAGTGATGGCATTGTTGGTAGCACCCGTAGACCAAGTATAACTGTCATAACCTAATGGTTGCAGCAAAAGCGTTGCTCCGTTGCACAAAGTGGTGTCATTGCCCAATTCTAAGACAGGATAAGAACCGCATTGACTATATCCGATAGAAAATGAAGAAATTATGAAGCCGGTTAAAAGTAAAATGCAATTTTTCATAGCGACAAAGTTACAATATACTAACGTTTAGTAAATCGTTTAGTTGCATCTAATTAGTAAATTTAACAGTGTTTAAAATGGCTAACCTTTGAATGCTAAACTTGTTGATTTCATAACATTAATCGTGTTCTGCGCGAAAAGCATGTCTAAGCTACGTTTTCATTGACACAATCGAATATGAATGTGTATCTGTTTTAAAATGCCTACCTTTGCCACTCTATGAAATTCAACGAATTAGATTTAAACGATAATGTGCTCGAAGCCATCTACCACATGGGCTTTGAAAATGCAACTCCTATTCAGGAACAAGCAATTCCTCACATTCTTAAAAACACCGATTTGCTGGCTTGTGCCCAAACCGGAACAGGTAAAACAGCAGCATTCATTCTCCCGATTTTACATAAGCTTACTGGTAAAGAAGATACGTCAATTAACACCTTAATTTTAGTGCCAACGCGTGAATTAGCGGTGCAAATAGAACAAGAGATTCAAGGACTTTCGTATTTTGTTTCTGTAGGTTCAATTGCTATTTACGGTGGTGGCGACGGTCAGAAGTGGGAAGAACAAAAAGCTTCTTTGGTGCAAGGAACCGATATCATTGTGGCAACTCCCGGAAAACTACTTTCGCATATGATGCAAGGGTATGTCGATTTTTCGCAATTGGAGCATTTGGTGCTTGATGAGGCGGATAAAATGCTGGACATGGGTTTTGCTGAAGACATTGAACGCATCATTTCGTATGTCCCGAAAAAAAGACAGACATTGTTGTTTAGTGCCACAATGCCCAACAAGATTAAAAACCTGGCGAATAAAATTTTACAGAATCCGATTGAAATTGCATTGTCGATTTCCAAACCGGCTGCAGGAGTATCTCAAAACGTGTACCTCACGGTTGATGCCAATAAGAATAACTTGCTGAAACATATTTTAGACCAGCGACCTGACTATACGAGTATCATCATTTTTACATCACAAAAAAGTAAGATTCATGAGATCGTTTATTTCTTGCGTAAAGCGGGCTATAAAGCAACAGAAGGCGTATCGTCGAATCTAGAGCAAGAACAACGCGAAGAGGTGCTGAGAGGTTTCCGTTCGAAGCGTACGCGTATTTTGGTGGCTACAGATGTGATGAGTCGTGGAATTGATATCAAGGAAATCAATATGGTGATCAATTATGATGCACCACGCGATGCGGAAGATTACGTGCACCGAATCGGTAGAACAGCCCGCGCAAACACCAAAGGAGAAGCTTATACGTTGATTAACGAGAAAGATTTACCGAAACTGGCTCGAATAGAACGATTAATTGAGGCTGAAGTTCCCCGTTTGGCGTATCCCGAAGCATTGGGAACAGCCCCGGATTGGACAATCTCGTCAAAACCGTCGGGTGGCGGCGGATCTTCATCGGGGAAACGGAAAAAGAAACCGTTTTTCAAGCGGAACAAGCCAGCGTAGCAGTCGTAGAATTTTTGAAATTATTGGACATAAAAAAATCCCCTGTCGGCTTTAGGCTTTCAGGGGATTTTTATAGTTAGATAGTTTATTTTTTCACTACCGGAATCATGTTGCTAACTGCTTCGTTGCTGTTTACTTTCACGAAGTAAGTACCTGCTTCCATTCCTGATAAGTTGATGTCGATTGCATTTGCTCCGTTCACCACATCGTAAAGCGTTGTTGAAACATGAGCACCTGAAACGCTGTAAACGCTAACCGTAACCTTTTCAGCAGTGGTTGCATTGAAACGAATAGTCGTTGCACCTGTTGTAGGGTTTGGCGCAATACTAGCTTCTAACAAACTGTTTTCTTGAACATTTGCTGCACTTGCACACTGATCAATTACTTCCTGTACTTTTGCTTGCATTGCAGTCAACGATGCGGCAGGTGTTGCTTGTTGTGAGTCCCACAAATCCCATTTTATTTTTTTGTCAGACGGGCAAATGACGTTAATTGTAGGATATCCGAGCGGAGCGTAAACGTTCAAGCTGATAGACAACGGAGCCTCATCAATGATCGGGTAAGGAACTCCGGTAACCCAGTCACCTTGAGTGTTGCTTCCTGTACCATGTAAATCTGCCGAGTTGGTTGCATCATCGCCTTCATAGAACAACACAACTACTTCGTTTGTACCTGCAGGACCGAATTGGGCATACAAATCCTCCAAGTAATGATTGTTGTGGAATCCCCAGCAAGGTCCGCACCAGGTAGCTGAAACATCCAGTAGTACTACTTTACCTGCATTGAGGTAGGTGTACAGGTTGTGTGAGTTACCGTTGATGTCGGTTGCGGTGAAATCTGGTGCTACTGCTCCGATTTGCGCCATAGATGCACTAGCTGCTAAGCATAATGCAACAGAAGTAACGATTTTTTTCATACTCTCTAAGTTTTATAGTTCTGACACAATAATAACAGATTTGAGTATTGGTGCTAAAACAATAACCGTTCAATTCTTGGAGAGCTAAAACACTGCAAAACAATTATCTATAAACATGATAGGATTAGGGCGGTATTGAAGAACCGAAAGTAGATTTTAGGTCAAATATTGCCCTATGGGCAATGTCATTAAGTTAAGGATTAGTAAGCTGGTTTGAAGTTTGTAAATGTCTTAAACTTGCTATTAGAACTGCGGTTTTTCCTTACTCTTGGGAAGGATCTTCCTTTCCTTATTGGGACAACATTCTTTATAAAAAGATCATGTAAACTCCTGAGTATTTCACTGGGTCGTTCATCTGCTAGCAATAGCTTAACAATGTTGATTTTAAGCCATCCAAAAGATTTATTTTTATTGACTAAAAGAGGATATTTACTGCTTTTGTTTTGATCAACCGTTTTTTGCGCATCCTTGATAATTAAGGAGTGTAGGTTTGTAATGAGTACTGTTGCATAGAAATCCTGTTTCACAGCTTCAACACTTAGTCCACTGAAGGATTCTAACTGAAGTATGTTTTTTTGCACCGATATGTTGGTCTCGATCTTCCATCTGAGATTATACAACTCTTTAAATTCACTTGTCATATGTCCTTCCTCTTCTAGCAAATTTGTGATGAGAACCTGAGTGTTTTTTTCGAGTTCTACTCTTACCAAGCGGACTGTAATTCCAGTTTTTGAACTTACCTTAAAACCTTGTTCGCTCATCTTTTCAATGATCTTCTTGCTAGGATATATAGTAACCATTGAACTTTGATTACCCGTTGCAATAAAATCCTTTATCCACCGATTGCTTTCCTTGGCTCGGATTACAAACTTACGTTCCTTTTCCTGCCAGAGGTGTAGGGCAATTGTCCTATAGCTACCATAATTTCTATCATAGATAGTAACTGTGTCATCTATGGTAGATTCCAACGCATCAAAAGCCATCTTCATTTCTCCATACCTATAGGGCTTGATGTCTGATAAAACGATGATCTCATTAAGTACATCGTAGTAATAGAAAGTCTTGGCTTGAACAAAAAATCCAATCTGATTATGTTGCCCACCAAAATGATTACGCAATGCCGTATTGTTGACCAGACTTATGTTAGAACCATCAGCAGCAATGAGCCGATAACCCTTCCATCGACGTTCATTACCACCCGAATAAGAATAAAAACTTTCCACAAGAACCTTGTTCCAAACATCAAAGAACTCAGGCAAGAGCTTCATGCGTTGCTGGGAAAACGCACTTACACTACAGCTATTGGGAAGTTTGAGATCGGTGAAAAATGAATCTAATTCAAAACTTAAAGTCTTTTTGCAAAGTTTGGAAATCAGAATGGCGAGAGTCCCTAATGGAAGTTTCCTACTCCGAGTGAAATCATGTTCAGAAACACTAAATAGTCGAGTTAATCTCTTGTCTGAACAAACTAAGTCCAGAAAAATCCTCAATTCATAAATGATCTTTAAATTTACATCAAACATAGGCTGCATTTTTGTTTTAGATTCGATACCCAAAACTAATTATTGTAGCCTGTGTTTTGCTTAACTTAATGACATTGCCCTATGGGACGAGACACTTGTGTAATTGGATGAGATGTTAACACAAAAAAAAACGCCCCGATTTGCGTCGGAGCGTTTTTGCTGATAGGATGTATAATCTTTTTTATTTTTTCACTGAGTCAACTACTGCTTTGAACGCATCTGGATGGTTCATTGCAAGGTCGGCCAACACTTTACGGTTCAATTCGATACCGCTTTTGTTAACAAGACCCATGAATTGAGAATAGCTCATTCCGTGTTGACGGGCTCCGGCGTTGATACGCGTAATCCACAATGAACGGAAATTTCTTTTCTTTTGCTTACGACCTTCGTAAGCGTAATTTAAACCTTTTTCAATAGCATTTTTTGCTACTGTCCAAACGTTTTTTCTGCGACCAAAGTATCC
>Ga0302293_10000195_pt1 | contig 35351 bp, 30 predicted proteins | sample III_Fen_N2_2_FD_198758 | JGI IMG/M metagenome (GOLD analysis project Ga0302293, IMG submission 198758) | Peat permafrost microbial communities from Stordalen Mire near Abisko, Sweden - III_Fen_N2_2 | ecosystem: Environmental > Terrestrial > Soil > Wetlands > Permafrost | place: Sweden: Abisko...
CAAAGGGATGCTCGTCACGACTTTCAATTCTCAATTTTCATCTTCCCTCCGTGTCTCCGCGTGAGTCTTGGCCGTTTCCATCTTTCAACTTTCAATTCTCAATTTTCATCTTCCCCCAACATCTCCTATATTTGCCGCGTGATTCAAATTCAAAACCTCAGTAAATCCTTTGGCATGCAAGAGCTATTCCGCAACGTCACCGTTCAGGTGAACGCAGGGGAGCGCCTCGGCTTCACTGGCCGCAACGGCAGCGGCAAGTCAACCTTGTTCAAATTGATCATCGGAGAAGATACCCCCGATGGTGGCTCTATCAACATCCCCAAGGGGTACTCGCTAGGGTACTTGCAGCAGCATCTTGACTTTAAGAACAAGACAGTGCTCGCAGAAGCCCTATCCGCATTGAAGCCACACGAAGATGGCTTTACCGAAGACCATCGTGCTGAGGCAATTCTCTTTGGGTTGGGCTTTGTACAAGAAGACTTAGAGCGCGATCCCATGAAGCTTTCGGGAGGATTTCAAATCCGCCTCAATCTTGTGAAGGTTTTGCTTTCTGAACCCCGCATGCTCTTGCTCGATGAGCCTACAAACTATTTGGACATCGTTTCAGTGCGTTGGATCGAACGCTTTTTGCGGAACTGGCCTGGCGAACTATTGCTGATCACTCATGATCGCAACTTTATGAACCGCGTTTGTACACACGTGGTGGGTCTGCATCGCCAAAGCATGCGCAAAGTGCAAGGCTCGGTAGAGAAGCTGTGGGAAACAATTCTCGCAGATGAAGAGGTGCAACTTCGCACGCAAGAGAATGAAGCGAAAAAGCGCGAGCAACTCGAAAAGTTTATCAACAGATTCCGCGCACAAGCAAGCCGCGCATCTGCGGTACAGTCAAAGGTGAAAGCACTACAGCGCCAAGGATCTGCAGGCGCACCCTTAGGAACAATTAAAGATCTTGATTTCGCATTTACCTCAGCTCCATTCCCTGGCAAGCGAGTCATTCAAGTCGAGAATATTTCTTTTCGCTTTCATGAAAATTCGCCTTGGCTTATGCAGAGTCTTTCCTTTGAATTATTCAAGGGTGATCGCATCGCAGTCATTGGCCCCAACGGTCGTGGCAAAACAACCTTGCTGAATCTGATTGCAAGAGAGCTGTCACCGCTTGAAGGCTCGGTGCAGTACAATCCCAATGTTCAACTGTCCTATTTTGGGCAAACGAATATTCAGCGATTGTCCTTAGATAAAACGGTGGAAGAAGAGATTCAAAGCAGCGTAAAAGATTTTGCGCGAGGCCGAGCCCGTTCCCTTGCTGGGCTGATGATGTTCGAAGGCGATGCAGCACTAAAAAAAGTGAAGGTACTTTCAGGTGGAGAGCGAAGCCGTGTTTTGCTCGGGAAAATTTTGGCAGAGCCTTGCAATTTGCTTTTGCTCGATGAACCAACAAACCATCTCGATATGGAGTCTGTGGACTCGCTAGTGGAAGCTATTAGTGACTTTGACGGATCTGTGGTGATGGTCACTCATGATGAAGGATTGCTACATGCAATCGCAACACGCCTTATTATTTTCGACAATGGAAAAGCCTCTCTGTTCGATGGAACATATGCTGAATTCTTAGAGCGCGTAGGTTGGAGCGAAGAGGGCTCGAACGCCCCATCGAGCCATAGCACAGGAATTTCAACCAAAGAAGATACCGCGCAAGCCATATCACAAGACCGCTCTAAGGAAGCAAGGCGTGCTCGGGCAGAATATGTTGCTGAGCGGGCAAAGGCTATAAAGCCCGTGGAGCAAAAAATTTTACAGTGCGAGAAAGCGATTGAAAGCGGTGAAGCTCGTATCAGCGCACTTGAAGAGCAACTGGTGATCGCATCCTCAGAAAACCAAGTCACACAAATCACCAAGCTCGCAAAAGAACTCGATGAAACGCGCACACAGCTTGAATCCACGTATACAACTTGGGATGATGCTCAGCACCAATTAGAGTTGCTAAGGGCTCAGTATCCTCTCGAGTAAAAAAATATTCGTCATTCTGTACCCAAGCATATACGTGCATACCACAACAAAGCGGCTTTATTTTAATAAATTCGCGATGTGACTACAAAGATCTTGATTCGTTCTTGAGGTCGTTTCAATTTGGTTGTGCACACTGAATCTTGCATGGATTAGATTAAAGTAAGCTGGATATGTGAACTTATGGAATTGACGACAACCTCTCTTTTGGAATTACTACCCCAACCGGCCTTGACGATTAATCGCCATGGCACCATTGTCAGTTGTAACCAGCTGATTCTGAATTTGCTTGGATCACCAAGCGTTGAACACACGTTGGCAATCAACCTTCTAAACTTTCCATCGCTAGTTCAAACTGGATTTTCTGCTGAAGTTGCCCGAGCACTCAAGTCTGAAAAAGCCACTCATTTCGAATTGCCATACCGCTCGGTGTGGGGAAAAGATCTCATTTTGCGCACATGCTGTACACCCATTCCTGGTGTAGAATCGGCCGAAGATGAAGCTGTGATGATCTTTTTTACGGATGTCACCGAAGACCGGAATGCCAACGTAGAACTCGCTGCGGCAAACAAAGCAAAGACTCAATTCTTAGCCAACATGAGTCATGAAGTGCGAACACCCTTAAATGGGGTAATCGGATTTCTTTCCTTACTTGAACGCCATGTGCAAGATCCAGAAGCAAAGGAATTTGTTGACGCAGCAAAGTCTTCCGCAAAATCACTACTACGCTTGATCAATGAAGTTCTCGACGTTGCAAAAATTGAAGCCGGAACGTTGGTTGTCGAGAAAAAGCCGTTCCACGTTCGTCCTTTACTCGAATCGATTCTTGAGCAGATTAAACCTCTGCTGCTAGAGCACCCGTTGAATATTGTAGTAGACGTTTCGCGCGATTTGCCTCAAGTTCAAGGGGATTCCATTCGTTACAGTCAAGTTTTGCATAATCTGATTTCGAATGCCATTAAGTTTACCCCTCAAGGAACAATCACCATTAAGGCAACGATCACAGGGACACGCGGGCACGAGCTGCTTATGACCGAGGTGATCGATTCTGGAATTGGAATTCCTTTTGAAAACCAACAACTCGTTTTTCAACCCTTTACGCAAATCGATGGTAGCCATACGCGCAAACGCGATGGAGCAGGTCTTGGACTTTCCATCTGTCGCTCCTTAGTGCAACTTATGCAAGGTTACATCGGCCTTGAAAGTAAACCAAAAGTTGGTTCTCGTTTCTGGTTTACCATTCCTTTGCACCCAGCAAAAGTCGTCGGTGCAGATGCAGCAATGTCTCGCGTATATCGCGCAGAAATGAAGGGCACAGCGCGCCGCATCTTGCTTGTTTGCTCTGACGAAGCCGAGCGGACTCAAATTGCAGAAGATCTTTCCCAAGATGGCTTGCAAGTCTCTTTTGTCAAAAGCACCGATTCCGCAGAACTCACCAGCGAATCCATTGATTTGGTTCTGATTGATTTGCAGTCCACGCAACTAGACCCCTACAATCTTGCTCGTGAATTTCGTGCAGAAGGCTGGAGCGGCCCAATCATCGCGTTAACGCGTCTTGACGCTTCAACGAGCGCCGACGAACACCAAAAATGCAGAGAGTCGGGTATTTCTGATTTTCTTTCCAAGCCTTGTGAACCCGATGTATTACTTGCACGCGTTCGACATTGGTTACATCGACGCTAGATCATGGCTCCTGGCAAACGCTTTGCAATATTAGATTCCCTGCGGGGCTTACTCCTTATCTTGATGACGATCGACCATCTGGGTGGACCTCTTGGGACTTTTTTCTTTGAGCGTTTTGGCTTTTGGAGTGCTGCTGAGGGCTTTTTCTTTTTATCTGGTTTTGTAACAACCCGCATCGCCTTTCGCAAAGAAGAGCACGCAGCCTCTTGGATTTGCAAGCGTGCAGGCAAAGTCTGGATTTGGCATGCTCTTTCTGTTTTCGCAGTGTCAAGCATTGCTGTTTGGCTAGGGCACTTTGGCTGGAGAGACGCTCCTGGGCTTGAAGCTCTCGAAGCAAATCCCATGCACTTGTTTGCTACTCTAGCTCTCATTCACTTACCCGATTTTTTAGATGTATTGCCTTTGTATGTCATCCTATTATTGACATCAAGCATCATTATTCCTTGGGTGATTCGCAAAGCAGCAAGAGTACGCACAGCCTTGATCTTTTGGGGGGGCTCAGCCATCGTTTGGTTACTCGCTCAATTTCATTGCTGGGATCTGCTGCGAGGAGGCTTGCCCGCGTGGATGCACCCTGGGGTATTTGATCCAATGGGCTGGCAGTTCATTTTCTTTTCAGGAAGTTCACTTGCCTTGGTACTACGCAGTACACAGCTTCCCAGGCCTTCGCGACTACTGCCTTGGCTGATTCTGCCGATTTTCTTTTTGCTGTGGCGCAATGGATTATTGCCGCTTGCTGTACCTACCGACGAGAATGCATGGGCATCACGCAACCATCTTGGGCTTTTGAGAATCCTTTCGTTCTTTTCACTGGTTTGGATTGTTGTTCTTCCTTTGCGCAACAAGGCAAGTCACTTTACTTGGGCTTTCCCTTCACTGATTGGGCGCAATTCGTTGCAAGTATTTACGTGGCATCTTCCCCTCGTTTATTTATGGATCTATCGACCCAGACAAGCTTCGCTATTCTGGGAAATCGCAGTCCCTTTGCTTGTGGTTTTGTCCCTTGCAATTCCTGCTTGGTGGCGCGAAAAAACATAGTTTTGCATCATTATTTCTTTGACTCTTTCAATAAGGAATCCACATGGAACAGATCAAAATCCAACTTTCAGAAAATGATATTCCCCGCCAATGGTACAACCTTGTTCCCGACCTCCCCAACATGCCTTTGCCTGCGCTTGGGCCAGATGGCAAGCCGGTTCCACCCGAAGCCTACCTTCCCATTTTCCCCATGAATTTGATTGAGCAAGAGGTTTCGACCAAGCCTTGGATCGACATTCCCGATGAGATCATTCATCATTTGTTGCGCTGGCGCCCAACGCCTCTACGCCGTGCTGTCTGGCTTGAGAAGCATTTGAAGACTCCTGCGAAAATCTATTACAAGGATGAATCTGTTTCACCCGGCGGTTCGCATAAACCCAACACAGCCATTCCACAGGCTTGGTATAACAAACAAGCGGGCACGAAAACGATTACAACAGAAACAGGTGCTGGCCAATGGGGTTCTGCATTAAGCCTCGCTTGCCAACTAATGGGCATTGAGTGCAAAGTGTTCATGGTGAAAATCAGTTTTGAACAAAAGCCATTCCGCAAAATGTTGATGCGCACTTGGGGTGGATCTTGCGTGGCAAGTCCATCGATGGAAACCGCAGCAGGCCGTAGCTTCCTAGAACACGATCCAGATTCCCCGGGCTCGCTCGGCATGGCAATTTCGGAAGCTGTCGAAGCCGCAGTCACCGACCCCACGGGCAAAACAAAATACGCCTTGGGTTCAGTGTTGAATCACGTAATGCTCCATCAAACGATTATTGGCCTTGAAGCCAAGAAACAGCTCGCCAGCATAGGCATAAGTAAGCCCGATATTGTGATTGGCTGCGCTGGCGGTGGATCCAATTTTGCAGGGCTTGCATTCCCATTTACTCGCGACAAGATTAATGGCGCGCAAATTGAAATTATTCCTTGCGAACCCGCAAGTTGCCCTTCGCTCACCAAAGGAATCTTTACATACGACCATGGCGATACGGCAGGCATGACACCTCTCATGGCCATGCACACACTCGGACATAGCTACGTTCCCAAGCCAATTCACGCGGGTGGTCTTCGCTATCACGGCATGTCACCCATTGTTTCCCAAGCTGTGGTCGAAGGCCTTATGGCACCTCGCGCGATCCAGCAACTCGACGCTTTTGCCGCCGCAATCACATGGGCTCGCACCGAAGGCTTTATCATTGCTCCAGAAACCTCACATGCTGTTGCTGGTGTAATTCAAGAAGCCATTAAGGCACGCGAAGAAGGCAAAGAGAAAACCATTGTATTCACTCTTTCTGGCCATGGTCTCATGGATCTGCAAGGTTACGATAAATATCTAAACGGAGAGTTGCATAACTACGAATTCCCCACCGAGGATATTGCCAAGGCAGAAGCGGAACTCTCTTTATTCCCTAGAGCCACAATGAATCGCACAGGAAAGTGGTAGACTGAGTACAAGTTACTGTGTCACCGTGGTCACGATTTCTTCGTCATCACGGTAACCACAGTTTCTTTATCATCCCGTGACCATAGTTTTTTCGTCATCACCGTGACCATAGTTTCTTCGTCATCACCGTGACCATAGGGAAGCGGTGATCCCATTGCAAAGCACGATTACACACAACATTTTGCAATGTCTGCAACGACGCGAGATGGCGGCCAAGCCACCACGACAAAACAGTAATCTGGAGCATTCTAAAGCGGAAGCTCTACATAGAACGTTGCGCCGATTCCAGCCTTGCCTTCAGCCCACATGGAGCCTTCCATGCGGCGAATTGCTAAGCGGGCAATCGTGAGTCCAATTCCTCGCCCATTCACATTGTCGCTGGGTTGCAAACGATGAAAAGCTTTAAAAATGATTTCGCTATACTGCGATGGAAATCCAATTCCATTGTCTTGTATCGCAATTAGAATCCGATTGTTGTTGATGCGTGCCGAGGCTTCCATTCTAAGTTCTCGCAGCGGGCTTCTATATTGCGAAGCGTTCGTGAGAATTGTGCTGAAGACAAGCGCAAGCTGTGTTGCATCGACAGAACATGAAGGCCAGCACCCAATCAGGTTCAACTTTATGGGCTCCATTTCCGGACGCAGTTTGATAAAGACTTGGTTGAAAAGCACATCAGGATGCAAGCGTTCAATGTTCAGTTGATCTCGACTATGTCGCCCAATCACCAGCAGTTGCGTGACCAAATCCGAAGCTCGTTCTACATTAGAATGCACTCTCGCAAGAGAGTCGTACACCTCGGCATAAACAATGCGAAGTATCTTTTTTTGCCGATGTTCGCTAGGAATTGCGGCGTGCAATATTCGAGGAAATTTTTCATCGAGAAAACGTTTCGCTTCCAAACTAAATCCGTCGATACTAAAAAATGGCGTACGTAGATCATGGCTCAAGGAATACAGCAACGCTTCGAGTTCATCCTTGCGCAGTTGAATTTGTCGCACCATATCTTCTTTATCCCGCGCAAACTTGACTCGATCAGAAACATCGACGAGCACCCCATTGAATACAACTCCTTCTGATCGCTGTAGGGGGCTTGCCACGCATTGAAACCATATCATCACACCATCTGCACGCTGAAATGATGATGAGAACAGCAGATCCGTTTGTTCACGTAAGCATGCGCTTAGAATCACGTGAAAGCGACTCCGCTCATCTTCACCAAGACCCTGCGCAAGTTTCTGCAAACCATTAGAATCATTAGAGTCGATACCAAACATGCTCTGCATGGAGGCGCTAATAAAAAGAGGTTTCCACTCCCCTTCGCCATGCAGCAAAATACTGAAAAGAACCCCAGGAACTTTCGCTGCCATCTCTTGAATTTGAACGTTCTTTTCTTGCAACTGTTCATCTAATTCCTTGGCACGTAAGGCTTCGCGCACAAAGTCAAAGCTCATGATAATCTGAGAGCAGAGAAGGCCAAAAGGCGAAAAGATTAGCCCCCAACGATACAGTTCCGAGAGCGCAGTCAAGACGATGACCGCCAGAGAGACTCCACACAGCCAAAACAATATTCGCGTCCGACGATATTCACCATTGATCCGCAACTGAACCGCACGAAAGAGTCCAACACTGAGGACTAGCACTGTGAGTATGGCAAACACCCAGTAAAAGGGACTTTTTTCCCATAAAAGAACTACGGTTGGCTCTCCCCACTTTGTGATAAAAAGATGCGCAGTCACACCGTCCCACGCAAACAAGCCATGAGGCAAAATGAAGTGGAAACACAATAGACCAAGCAGCACCGCACCTAGCCACGCATAAAGCCTCGTGCCCCATGGACGCAAGAAGGCTCGCATAAATCCTACGTAAAGAATCAAGGCAAAGAAAAGATTTGCATGCCTCCACCACAGCATCACAGCCCAATCATTTTCTGAATTAAATCCCAACCCATAAAAGATCAGCACAGCTTGAACAGAGCTAACGACAAAAAGCCCAATGAGCCATGGACCTTCCTTTATATCGCGTCGCCCAATCACCACGGGCAAAAGTTGCAGAAGAGAAATCACTCCAACAACTGCAGCAACAAGCAAGCTGACACGAAACCAAGGAATCAAATGAAGGGAACTATCCACCCAAGTATTATGCCAAATACGGACGCTCTGATGGAACGGATTTTCTACGTATTACGTCTCCTATAGCATGACATTACAAGACATTCTGGACAACTGCAATCCAGTACAAAAAGATGCGATTTTGCATGACCATTCTCTACGCGGCCCTTTGCTGATCTTAGCGGGCGCCGGTTCAGGAAAAACCTCGGTGCTCACCCGCAGAATTCAGTGGATGATTTTTCAAAAAAATATTCAGCCAAGTCAGATCCTTGGGCTCACCTTCACAGCCAAGGCTGCCGCTGAAATGCTTGAACGCGTGGGCAACAAGCGTGTGCGTCTCTGTACGTTTCATTCACTTGCCCTTTCTCTTTTGCGCGAGACAACGGCCGGATTAGAGAATTGGAAACGCCTTGGTTTTGCATGCTTGCCAAAGCCTTCGGAACAGGGAACTCGACATTTCGAAGATCGCGTTATTCGCGCTGGCTTTAAGCCTGGAATGCTTGAACGCGATGATCTATTTAACCCATCTTGTCACAAAAACGTGCAGGCCTTACAACAGCAACTCTCCATTGAAGTCCTCGCATCCGGACAAGTTGTCTTTGAGGATTTGATTTGGTTAGCGATCCGCCTGCTCAACGAATTCGCGGAAGTGAGAACACAGGTTCGCATGCGTTGGCCATGGATTTTGGTGGATGAATATCAGGATATTAATCCGTCACAATACCAATTGATCCGCGGGCTGCTCGGAAATAGCCCGAACCTATTCGTAGTGGGCGATGACGACCAAGCAATTTATGGATTTCGCGGTGCAGACATCGGCAATATTTTGCGCTTTCAAAAGGACTACCCAGCGTGCACCATCCTCAAGTTGGAATGGAATTATCGATCTACGCAATCCATATTGAATCTTGCAAATCGCATATTCCCCCATAAGGCCCCTAGCCTGCGAAAACGCTTGCGGCCAGGGATGCGACGCACCGACACCTTGTTTGCAGAATGTGCGCCCGTAAAAATTTTGCACAGCCAAAGTCCCATGGAAGAGATGGATCGCATCTTGGGAATTATTGAATATTTGCGTGCGAAGCATGGCTTACGATTCTCTGATTTCGCAATCCTTGTGCGCTATAATCGGCAAAAAGAATGGTACGCAACAGCCTTACGCGCACTTGGTTTGAGCACCCAAGAAGGCATTCATATTGAAACCGTGCATGGCTCAAAAGGCTTGCAATATGGAGTCGTTTTCTATTGTGGACTCGCCGAGGGAATCACTCCGGGAGAATTGAGGGGAAAGCGAAGCGTTCGTAAGGCCCAAGCAGAAGAAGAACGCAGACTGTTCTACGTTGGTGTAACACGCGCTGAATCTAGGCTGTATTTATTATTTTGCAGGCGCAGACATTGGCAGGGTGATTTGCGGAACTTTATTCCTTCCTCATTCCTGCGCGTTCAAGCCGCCGAAACAAAACCATCGGCATTGCGGAGATTTGGCATGGTATTTCTTGTGAAGTGTTATTTATTTCTTTGCGAGCTCGCTTACATGGCTTGGGCTATGGTTGTATTCGTTTATATCCGCCTATTTCGTTCCAAAGAAATTCAAGCATGGATTGAATTTAAACTCGATGCTTGGGCGCATTTTTCCTTAGAGCTGCAAGGCCTAGATCTAACGGTAACAGGCAAAGAGAACATGGCATCCATCGACTGGAACCGCCCGGTTTTCATAATTTCCAACCATCAATCTTATACGGATATCCCCACCATTCTCACATCTTTAGAACGCATGGTTGGCTTTATCGCGAAAAAAGAATTGACACGCATTCCATTTCTCGGCTATTGGATGAAGCGCATCGGATGCTTGTTGATCGAACGAGGAAAAACAGGGGTTGGACAAGAAGTGAATGCTGCGATACACCGTATGCCCCATGCCCCGAACATCGTGATCTTTCCCGAAGGAACCCGCAGTAAGAACGGCATCCTCGGAAATTTCAAGTCGGGCGCATTCCGCATGGCGATTGACCACAAAGCGATTTTACTTCCTCTCATTATTCACGGAACTCGCTCAGGTTGGGAGACGCGCGCAACCTTTGCCAAGCACCACCCCATTCATTGCAATATTTTAGCGCCGCTCGATTGCGCAACTCTTCTGCAAGAGAACCCAAACTTTACGCATAAAAGCTTGATGCTCTTGGCACGCGCAGCCATGGAGCAAGCGCTTTAAAATAGCGTTACGCGCTTACAGCAAAAGAGCTTTGCGATGGTGAAGCTTGTGTCGTGGAACCTTGCGATGAAGAACGTTGGGTTTGTTCTGAATACTGATAAGAGAAAGTGCCCGAAATACTGATCGATTTGGAATACGCGCTCGAAGCTTGATTCACCGACAATAAATCACTTTGACTCGAATCACCTGCTTGGTCTTGGGTTTTATCTGTTGCGCTTTGTACGGCAGAGTCGCCTTGTTGGTAGCCTTGCAACGCCTTGTCGAGCTTGTCCATCGTGGCTTGGTAGGTATCGTTGAACAACTTAGCGGACTCGCTAGGCATACTACCGAGATCGCCCTTCGCAAGCTTAAAGCCTTCTTTGACGGCATCGCGAACTTGCTTAATGAATTCTTCATCGGACATGCCACTCTGCTTGGCTTGGTCACGGAACTGCAGAGCAAAGTCCACGATGCGCTGCGAGGTATTGTCTGCGTTATACTCTGTAGGTACGTCGGCTGCTTTTGTGTTTTGATCTACAGGATAGAGAATATCACTCGCCCATTTGGAAGCATCACTTGAGGAGCCCAAGGATTGCTTGGCTTTGGTGATCATGTCCATCAATTGTTGATGAATACTATCGCGAAATGCTTTGAGGTCGAAGCCTTGCAAAGCATCATTTTGACTTGAATTCGTACTGGATGTCCCGGTGGAACTAGGTAGATACTGATCCGTAGGAACCGCAGCTTGGTTTGAACTCTCGGTGTTTTTACTGCTGTATGTGCTCGCCGAGGTATAATTCAGCGAGTAGCTGGAACTTGAGCTGATCGTCGTAACTGCCTGCATGATGAACCTCCGTTGTCTTTCATTCAAAGCTATCGGATAACCTTTCAGAAAACTTTACGGAAAACTTAAAGTGCTTTTTGAGGTTTTTGTTTGAAGAGCTTTTAAAGGAGCAATTGAAAGGTCTACGCCATCGCGAATTCATGGGAAAAAATTCCTGCAAAAGTCTGCTACATTTTCTGAACGAAAACAGAAGGGCTTCTATAAAATTTATCCGTGAACAACATGTGGATATCGCGAGGAAAGACCCCCTGTTGCACGGTGGAAACCTTGGTGGAACAATGGGTCGCAAGATGTGCACACATTTCATCTCCTTTAAAATCAAGGCCTTTCAAGAAAACTGTCGCGAAAGGGATTCAGAATTGCAAGGCAATAATTAGATTGCGTTCTGAATTCAGGAAGGTTTGGTTTTCATGCACTCTGTGGACAATTTTTCGCTTGGTAATCTCTCGTTTGGTAATCTAGCCCTTAAGCTTCAAGATGGTAATCTTTGGGATCGCTCTTTAGAAGGACTTCGCCAGTCACTCGGCGAAAGTGTTTTCTATTCATGGATCGAACCCATGGACTTTATGGGAATCTTGGATCATCAGCTCATTCTGGGAACCCCAAATGAACTGGCTCGCAATTGGGTGGAGCGACATTACGCACAACGCATTCTCGACACCCTCCGCATAGAGCAAGAAGACCTGCAGGGAATCCGTATTGAGATTCGTTCATCAACGCAAACAAGCCAATCAAGCGCCAACAAACTTTCAGCCCAAGACCTTGTAGAAGTATCTCCAGTCATCCAACCCAAAGCACCGGCAGCACCTCGCGCAGTAAATCCTTCTGTCCACGGCAAGCTCTATGCTGACTATCGCTTTGATACTTTCGTGGTAGGTGAATGCAACCGACTTGCACACTCGGTCGCTACGACTGTAGCTCAAACACCTGGTGTAAATCACTATAACCCACTAGTGCTTTATGGTCGTTCGGGCCTCGGTAAAACGCATTTATTGCAAGCCATTGGCCGCTACGCAATCGAACATGAAACGGCACAAAAAGTTGTCTATCGCACCGCAGATGATTTCCTAAAGGATTACATGCGGGCTTTAAAGAACCGTCGCTCCGAGGATTTCTATCGCACCTATGAATCCTGCGATCTTCTAATACTCGATGATTTGCAGTTCTTGGCAAAGAAAGTCGGCACCCAAGAAGAGCTGTTCAAAATTTTTACGCGCTTGCTTTCCAAAAAGAAACAGATCGTACTCTCTTGCGATCAGCCACCATCTGATGTGGAAGGCTTAGACCAGCGTTTGCTCAATCGCTTTGAGAGCGGCCTATGCTGTTCTGTGAATCCCATGGACTTGCAAACCCGCCTTGACTTTTTGCACCGCAAAGCGTCGGCAGAGGGCTTTGGGCTTGAGCTTTCCGAAGATTCGTTCCGTTGGCTTGCCACGCATTTCCGTTCCAATGTGCGCGAACTCGAAGGAGTACTCGTGAAGCTACTCGGCTTGCGCGAGATTATGCAGGTCGATCTTTCCCTAGAAAACATTCGTCGCATGGTGGGTGAAGTGGTGCGCTCAGAGTCTCGCACGCTTTCGCTGAATGCGATTGCAGAGTCAACCGCCATCTCTTTTAATATCAAGCCAGAACTGCTTTCTACCAAGTCACGCGTGCAAACAATCTCGCTCCCGCGTAAGGTGGCAATCAAGCTCTGCCGCGAACTCACCGACAACTCTCTTGAAGCGATTGGCTACCAATTCAATCGCGACTACTCAACCGTAATTGCAAGCCTCAAGGCTGTTGAAGTGCTCATTGCCGAGGATCTTTCTCTGCGCGATAAGATTGAAGAAATCCGCGCAGCCTTGCTGAGTTGAGCCAACAGTTCGCATTAAAAAGCCCGTTTTCCCTTGTCCCATAAGGGGCTACGGGCTTCAAGGTTTCCGTAGAAAAACCTGAGATAACTGAGCGCAAACGAGCGTGGATTTGTATTTTTGCACTACATTCCACTTGGCGAGGCTCCATGCAGGACATTCCTCTTTTTGAACTCCTAAAACTTTGTGACACTCCATCGATGATTATCCTAGCGGTGCTGGGCGTTATGTCTATTGGCACTTGGGGAATCATTATCGTGAAGTTCCGCTACTATGGTAAGAACTCTGCGCTCAATGCCGATTTCTACACACGCTTTATTCGCATCGAGCAGTTTGTGCAGCTTAAGGCACACTGCCGACAATCGGGCGATAGTCCCTTGAAGAAGCTCACCGAAGAGGTGTTGCTAGAAGCACAGAAGTTCTCGGCGTTTGTGAGCTACGACTCAATTCAACATCGCGCGTCACTTTTAGAAGACACGATTCAACGCTCCATTGAAGCGATTCGCCTCGACGAAGATAAGTTCCTTGTATTCCTCGCGGTTTCTTCAAACCTTTCTCCCTTCTTTGGCTTGCTAGGCACAGTGTATGGAATCATGGTTGCTTTCTACCAAATCGGAAAACATGGCTCGGCGGATTTAACCGTAGTTGCGCCTGGTATTTCGGTAGCTCTTGTGACAACGGTTTTTGGACTTTCAGTCGCAATCCCAGCATCGGGTGCATACAATATTTTCATCAATCGCAACAACCGCAACGAGGTGAGCTACTATAATTTTGGCTCGCGCGTATTGTCACTATTCAAACGCGGAGACCTACTCGCACTTGAAGAAGTAGCCGGCGGCTAATATGAAGCGCAGCAGAAGCAAGCCTCTTGTGCAAGAGATGAACCTCACGAACCTCGTGGACGTTGTGTTCGCGATTCTGATCGTGTTCATGATCTCCGCTCCTCTCATGAGCCAAGGAGTCAAGGTCGATTTGCCTAAGGCCGATGCGCCCACCATTAAGGAAGAAAAGTTGCTGAAGGTGTCCATCACCAAAGAGCGCGAAGTATCCATCGCAGACATGAAGGTTGAACTGCGCGACTTCAAAAAGATCTTCACTTCGATCTGGGATAAAAAGAGTCCTGTTGTCATTAATGCAGACTCAGCAGTTGATTATGGTTTGATCATGAAGATCGTTGGCTATGTGCAAACCACTGGCGTTACTCAGCTGGGCTTCCTAACCATTCCCCCCGACGAGGGCAAGTAACTTGGTCGAGGTTGCTTTTACATCTGATTCGGGTAAATTTTTTACTCGCATTGTCGGATTTTCCTTGCTGTTCCATGCAGCAATCATCTTCTTGATCGTCGGTGCATTTTGGCTTAAGCCTGCACCAAAGGATACCAAGATTCCAGTATTCGAGCTAATGAGACTCCCTCCTCCCAAGGGTGTGCACCACCCCCAGCCTCCCCCGCCACCAGCACCAGAAAAGCCCAAGGCCGAGCCAACAAAACCTGAGCCTGTGAAGCCGACAAAGCAGCAACCACCGGAAATCAAGCCTGCGGCAAAGCCATTACCAACCACCAAACAAGCGCCAACACCTGCGCCCACAAAACCCACACCAGCACCGCCGACTACCGCTCAGCAACCGCAAACCATCGACCCCAATCCCAACGCCCCCGAAGGCGACCCCAATGGCATGGACTTGCCAGACTTCAAAGACCAGCCTCAGATCCGCACCGTTGAATCCATGCTGATTGACCCTTTGATGCAGGTGTATCTAGAACAGTTGCAGATGATTCTCATGCAAAATTTTAATCCTCCCGACGGCCTCAAGATTATGAAAGGAAGTCGTACCACAGTGCAATTCACAATCGACAGGTCTGGTCATATTTCTGATATTCATCTCAAGCGCTCAAGCTCAAATTCTACGTGGGATCGTCTGTCTACAAGAGCGGTATCCATGGCGCATTTACCTCCCTTACCTCCCAACTACCGCGCCCCTGTGCTTCCGCTCGTTTTTGATTTCAAAGAAAAATGATTCGCGCCTCAGTGAGCGGCATCGCACTCCATATTGCAAGTCTCAATTTTCCTTCTATTTTTGAGCCAAGCAAAACCCCAACCGGAGACTCCGTGGGAAAACTCATTTTGTTCATTGCTCTCATTGTAAGCGCAGCTTGGGCTCAACCCAATTCACCGCGCAAACCCAACGTGGCTGTGCTGCCTTTTCAGGGAGGCAAATCCGTTGAGCCCGAGCAATTGAATTTCATGACTGGTTCATTTACATCTGCGCTGATTCGTTCGGGAGCCTTTACAGTACTTGATCGCAGTCGCATGGATGTCATTTTGAAAGAGCAGGGCTTTCAACAAAGCGGCGCCTGTACCAATTCGCAATGCCAAGTGCAAATGGGTCAATTGCTGGGTGTCGATGGAATTGTCACTGGAAATTTGGTGCAGTTTGGAGGTGAATATGCTTTTCACCTAGACTTCGTGGATGTGAACTCGGGGCAGATTGTACGCGGTATTGACCTATCTGAAAAAGGAGCCCTCGAAGACGTCTACAAGATCTTCTGCGAAAAAGGTGCGCAAGCCATGTCGCAAAAAGAAAATTCACAAACAAATGCGATGACTGGTGCCGTTCCTCATATCGAAAGTCATTCCACTTCGACTCGCCATAAAATTGCATTAGCCCTAATGGGTGGTTCACTCGTAAGCGCAGGACTCGGTGTTTACTACAACCAAAAAGCCATTGGATATCGCAATGATTACGACGCCAATATGAATCTTCCGAATCCATCAAAGGCCGTTGCTGATCGAACATACAACAACATCGAAGATATGAAAACCAATCGCGTGGCAACCTTTTCGGGCGCTGGCGTTCTTGCCTTGGCAGGCATCGTATTATGGTTCTGGCCCGAAGGAGATTCCAAATGAATCGCGTCGCAAAAACAACAGCAACGTCTCTGATTTACGGAGCCCTCGCTCTTTCTACAGTACTATTCATGACGTGCGCGAACGTGGATCGCACAGACCCCAACGCACTCACAAACGTAGCGTGGGCCGCATCTGCAGGCAACAACAGTTCTAACAACAATTCATCAAGCTCGAATGGATCTAGCGGATCCTTAAGCAACAGCACATCAAGCAACAGCGTATCGAGCATCAGCATATCGAGCAACAGCACAACATCGTCAACAATAACATCAAGCACGATCTCATCAGTTGGAATTAGCTCTAGCGCAATCACGAGCTCAAGCAAGGCATCGAGCAGCTCAAAGGCTTTATCATCGTCACTTGCTGCAAGTTCGAGTGCCGCACTTTTCGAAAATCAAAATCACAGCTATGGAAGTGTCGTCATGGCAGACAACACCTACAAAACGATCACGATTTCGGGGCAAACATGGTTCGCTGAAAATTTGAATGAAGGTGTTTATAAGGTCGCTAGTGCGAATGGGCAATATCAAAGAAATTCCACAACAATCATCGATTCTTTTGCTGCTCAAAAATACTGCTACGTAGATTCTGTGGCATACTGTGGAAAAGGCTCATCGCAGCACAATTATGGAGGACTCTACAAATGGGCTTATGCCATGGGACTCCCTGATTCTTGCAACTACTACACATGCTCCGTTAGTGCAAATCAACGCGGAATTTGCCCTCGAAATTATCATGTAGCAACAAGACAAGATTTTTTGACTCTGCAAACGAATGTAAAGGTGAATTTTGCTAGCAATAACATTTTGGATGTCAGCAATTTTCTCAAAACCTATTCCAATTCCGATGCTGCATGGGATAACACATCTCGCAATTTTGGTGACTCTTTAGGCTTTAATGCCTTGCCCACTGGGCTCTATTATTGTTCTGACCCTTTAGTTCCTAATTGCTTTTATGAGAATAAAGCATACGCATATTTTTGGACTGCCACACAAACAGCAGCAGACTCAACAAGAGCCACTCAGGTTAACTTTGGAGCAACAACTATGGGAGGAAGCACTGTTTCGGATATGAATTTTGATGAAACAGCCGTGAAACAGATGGCTTTGCCAGTTCGTTGCGTGGCAAATTAATGTGTGATCGATTGAGACTCCTATGTTCCTAACCATTGCAGAAGCAGCTGAAATTCTTGACCACGGTGGTATTGTGGGAATGCCTACAGAAACCGTGTATGGCCTTGCTGCAAATGCACTTTCACCCTTAGCGGTTGCTAAGATTTTTGAAGCGAAAAAGCGACCTTGGTTTGATCCATTGATCGTGCATATTCCTTCGGTAGAACAACTAGCGCAAGTCGTTGAAGAAATCCCGCCCAATGCGCAAAAACTTGCCGACGCCTTTTGGCCAGGGCCGCTCACCCTAGTATTGCGTAAGCGAGCGTTGATCCCCGATCTAGTTACCTCTGGAATGCCAAGCGTTGCGGTACGTGTACCTGCGCACCCTGTCGCACAAGAGTTACTTCGACTCTGCAAGTTCCCCATTGCTGCCCCTAGCGCAAACCTGTTTGGCAAGGTGAGTCCAACAACGGCACAAGCGGTGCTCAACCAACTCGAAGAGCGCATCGATGGTGTGGTCGAAGGCGGCGCATGCTCCGTGGGAGTAGAGTCCACAATTATCGACTGCACAGGTCAGCAATTCCGCATGCTACGCCCTGGTGGAATTTCCCGCGAGGCGATTGAAGCGATTATTGGCCCCTTGGCGAAACTAACAACACCTGTGAATGAGAATAAGGCAATGCCAGCACCGGGCACCTGCAAGCGGCACTATTCCCCAGATACCCCCCTCGAAATTTCATCGGCCCAAAAGCCGCAAAGCCAAGAGCGCGTTGGACTCATCGCCTTTGGCTCTCCAAAAGAATCTCGCGAAGGTTTTGCTCGTATCATTAATCTTTCCGAAACGGGTGATTTACGTGAAGCAGCCACCAAGCTTTATGCGGCCTTGCGCGAACTCGATGCTGCCCAGCTCGATCGACTCGTGGTTGAGTCTATACCAACCAACGGGCTTGGGCTCGCGATAAATGATCGGTTGAAGCGAGCGGCGGCACAAGGGTGAACGCCACTAGCCTAACTCATTGATTTTTCGTATTTTAGAGCAGTGAAGACAAAACGGCTCGCTCTTTTCTTTTTACTTCTTGCAAGCCCATTGCTTGCGGCCATTGATACTGTGTACCTCGAAGTGGCTGTCTCTGGCGTCAAAGCGATTCCCATGGGGATTATTCCATTCGAAAAATTGGGCAATGACTTGCCTGCGATGGAAGAGCAACCGAACCAGATCCTAGAACGGGATTTTTTCTTGTCGGGACGCATTGAGACCAACACGCAGCCGAGCTACAGCCGCCTCGCTTTTTTTAAGGCTCGCGCAGCCTATTACGTGAGCGGCGCCCTCGAAAATGAACGCGAAGGTAAAATCAAAATTTCTTGTAAACTCAACGCAACACAGAGCCAAGAATTAGTACTCGGTGAAGACTACCATGTGCCGCCAAGCCAAGTACGCCAAGCAATTCACGACTTTGCAGACAAAGTCATTTGGCAAATTACAGGCAGCAAAGGAGCCGCCTCATCGCACCTCACCTACGTAGGCAAGGTCAACAACGAAAAGCAAATTTTCATTTCAGATTACGACGGTTACAATCGTATTCAGGTCACAAAAAATTCAGGCATCAACACCATGCCCGCATTTGGCGCAGACCCCGACAAGCTTTATTTCACAAGCTTCCGCAATGGCCCTTCACAAATCTTTGAACGCACACTTTCTACCGGCACCACACGTCAACTTTTTCCACACTTAGCGCAGCAAACCTTCTGCCCGGCCCCTAGCCCCATCAATAGCCAAATCCTATTTACCTCTACTGCGGGGGGCGTCTCGGATCTTTGGTTGGGCGACACGCACACAGGTAAGGCTGAGCAGATTACTTTTAAAAACGCTTCTAAAACAAGCCCCGCTTGGGCTCCCAATGGACGCGAGCTCGTTTATTCAGCAGACCGTGGTGGCTCTCCGCAGATTTATGCAATGCAAAGCGATGGCACCGATTCTCGCCGCATCACCTACCTTGGTCACTACAACGAAAACGCAGCATGGTCGCCTACTGGTGACCGCATTGTCTACGTCTCGCAAGAAGGTGGCGCATTCAATATTTACACCTGCGCAACCGATGGTTCCGATGTGGTGCAACTCACGAGCAACGCGGGTTCTAACGAACATCCCGTATGGTCACCCGATGGCATGCTGATCGCATTTAGCTCCACGCGTAGTGGCTCTGCACAGATTTACGTGATGCGTCGCGATGGCTCTGGCGTTACGCGCATTACTAGCGGCGGTGAATACACCTGGCCTGCTTGGTCACCTTTCACACAGTCCAATTCCAAAGGAGATACTCCATGAAACGGATCACACTAGCCTTTACAGGCCTTGCACTGCTTATCATTGCTGGTTGCAGCAACAAGCCAAAACAAGAACTCACCGCAACCGATACGGCCGCCAAGCCTGCTGCGACAACGAGTGCCAAGCCGACACCGTCTCACGACGACTCAATCAAGAATGCACAAATTCAAGCCGACCAAGTCGAAGCCACTCGCTTGGAAACCCAGCGCAGCAAGCTTGAAGAGATGATGAACAAGCTCATGTCCGCTGAAATTTATTTCGAGTTTGACAAAGCGATTCTCACCGACAAAGCCAAGGAATTACTTTCGCAAGCCGGTGATATTTTGCAGAAAGAGCCCAAGCTTTTCGTAGAGATTGAAGGCAATACCGATGAACGCGGGACCGAATCCTACAACATGGCATTGGGTGGAAAGCGCGCGCAATCCGTGGTGCAATTTCTCACCAGCTATGGCGTGGCTGCAGACCGCCTAAAGAGCATGAGCAACGGTGCAGAGAAGCCCAAGGTGCAAGGCCATGATGAAGCGGCGTGGGCACAAAATCGCCGTGCAGCATTCAACGTGAAAATCAAGAAGTAAGTAGGTCTAATATGAATCGAGCCCTCGTGAAAATCGGATTATGCATTAGCACGATACTTTGTATGCAATCGTGCTCTAGCGTTACCGTATTACGCACCCATGAGTTAGAACGAGTAGGGCAAGACGTCACCACCGACGTACACAAGCAGCTCGATTCATTAAAGCTTGCTATCGATTCCTTGCAAACCGAAAATCTGCGTGCGCAACGCCGCATGATGGCCGAAATCGGATTGCTGAATACGCGCCTAAGCGATGCCACCGACAAACTCAACAGCCGACAAGAAGAAATGCTCTACCGGCTTGATTTGCTAGTTGGCTCATCATCGAAGCCAATCAAACGCGTTGTCGTGGATAAGCACGCGACCGCAACAAGCACCAACGCCCCCACAACATCGGCACCCGATACCAGCACACAAAGCCCCACCACATCTGACGTAGCAAGCAACGACCCCGAACTCGATGCGCTTTATGCAGAAGCGCGCGGAGATTTCTCCAAGAGCGAATACAAGCTCGCCTACGATGCTTTTAAATCTGTTTATGAGAAAGCCAAGATTGGGGACTATGCGGAAAACGCCTTGTACTGGATGGGACTTTGCCTCACCGAAACGCAGCAGCAAGAAAAAGCCTTGGTCGTTTTCAATCGCGTGCTAGAACAATTCCCCACAGGCAAAAAGACCTGCGTAGTATTGCTAAAGCTTGCGGACATTGCCGCGAATAATGGCAAGAAAGACGACCAGTTACAATTGCTACAACGCCTCACAGCGCAACCCCAATGCCGCGAATCCAATGAAGCTTACAAGGCCATCGAAATTCTCGATCAGCTAAAGCCCGCCAAGGCGAAGTAGGCAAAAAAAATCATCACCGATGCGCCGTCATCACCGATGCACCGTCATCATCGATGCGCAGTCATCACCGATGCACCGTCATCACCGCTTGGCGGTGATCTCATTTTTATGATGGTAATCAAGCCCATGATAACAAGAGCCTCCGTGACAAGAAGCCCGAGTCTCCGCAGCACGACGTTTGAACCATATTATCGACATTAAAAATCCACAATTAAAAACCCCGATGGAATAGTCCACCGGGGTTTCTTTACATCTAAGTGTTCAGAGTTAGAACTTAAACATTTCGAGATTTGCGCTTACGCCAGCGTAGAGTTTCATTTGATTGATGGTGGTACCATCGGTCTTCGAAGTGATTGAGGTTACGCCAGTAGTCGCATCCTTTGTCTTCACCAAGTTGATTGGAGTGGTCATCACATCAGTAGCAATGAGGTGGTAGCGGAACTTCGCATCCTTGCTTGGGTAGTATTCAAGACCAGCTGAACCGCCCAGAGACTTGTAGCTCTGGTTCTTTCCATCATAGATCCAGTCGTTGAAGAACTTGACCTGTGGGCGGAAATTTTCGCCCTTGTATTGCAACACAATGTTCAAGTCAATCACCTTGTCTACGTTGTTCGACAAAGCAGAATCATTCTTGGTAGTAGATGGAATAAAGGTTGCGATAGCTTTGGTATCGATTTCGTTTGCGGTACCATTCATAGCAGTGCCGTTCGCGAGCTGAGCTTGCAAGTCAACCACAGCAACGAACTTATCGACCGTTGTGCGAACGCCAAAACCCATTTCCTGAATGCCGGCATTGTACTTGGTCATAGGACGGAAATACCAGTTGCCCACTGGTTCAAACATGCTGATCTTGCTGGTGAAGCCAAGGCCGTAGTTCAAGAAAGACTGAGCGGCACGGTCATTAGACATTGCCACGTTAGAATTTGCGACCGTTGCATTGATGGTTGCAACATCACCGACTTTGTAGTAAGCCTTCGCACCTGTTGAAGTAGCGAGGTAATACTTGTCAATGGTGGAGAACTGATACACATCAGCGCCGTTATAAACGGCTTCTTCGTAACCAACACCATCGTTAGAAAACTTACCGAACTTGACGCTCAGTTCGTCTGTGAAATTTGGCTGCACATAAGCGTTATCGAGCATGCCAGATGGATCCATTACGGTAAAGCCACCAATCTTGGTTGCATTGACTGTTGTGGCACTGGTCGAGGTCGAAGCAGCCGTAGTTGCAGTACCTTTTGTGGTCAACGCGGTGGTCGTTGTTGTTGTTGTAGCAACGGTGGTTGCAGGAGCAAAGAGCTTGTCGAAACGAAGGCGCACCTTATAGCCCACATCGTTCGAAAACTTGCCGGCAAAGGTGGTGCGAATGCGCTGAAAGTTAAAACCAAAGTTTGCGTCTTTGCCAATCTTTGGATTAGCTACAGAGTCTTTGGCGTGGTTTGCCACGAGCAAAGAATCATAGGATTCAATTATGAAGTCCGTGCGGTCTTCGAGGCTGATAGAACCCGAAGCTGCTGCAGATGCAAGGCCTGTGGTGCAAGCCAGCAGTAGGGTTAATGTCTTGATGTGTTTCATTTGTTCTCCACGTTGGGGTTTGTTTACAAGAGCTAAGTTAGGACCCTCTTGTTTCAAACTTGTGTCGCACAGGTTAGGCTTCCGCAAGAAAACGGTAAGCGAATTATGAAACCATTTTAAAGCCATATATATGTGACGCCTGCAACCCCATGCACAAGCTGTCTGACCCGTTCATCTCTTTACGTTTTACACTTTGCGCTTTACACTGACAATGTTTTGTCGAAACGCAAGAACTCTCCTCTCATTTCACCCTTCTTTGCAAGAAATTTTTGGAACAAACCTCCTGCATTGGCGTAGGAATTAGGATAATTGAATATATGCGAAACCCTTTCCCACGCAAGTGGTTCAAGATCTGGCTGCTTACATTAGTTGGTTTGTCTTGCTTGATTCCAAGCCTTTGCAATTTAGCGGGCATCAACTTTAGCCTTGCGAGCCTGAACTCTGCCGATCTTAGTGCACAAGCGCAAACGCGTGGATTACTCTTGCACACAATTTTCTTGTGGACTGCCACATGCATGGCGTTCTTCACCTTTGTGCTCGCATTTTTCCATTACTACGTTCGCCGCGATATTGTAACCCCCGTCATCGGCATTTCGCTAGCGTGGGGTGGGTTCATGGATTTATTCCAAACACTCGCTGTCGATCGATTCATTCAGTCTTCTGTTGATAACTCGATCTTGATTCCCCTTACATGGGCGATTGGTCGCAGTTTTGGAATATTCATTTTGCTCTTAGGTGTGATGATCTTAATGGTGCGCAAGTACAAAGGTCGCGACGAAGGCAATACGCGCTTTTTTATTCTGCTCACAATTGCCTTTGGCCTCGCTGCTTTTGGTGTCATGAACTTCATTGCTAATTCACCGAATCTTCCTCAAATCACTTTTCCTAATCTATTCGTATCAAGGCCGTGGGATGTGATTCCATTATTCATGTACGCACTTGCAGGCTTGTGGATTTTCCGTGCATTTCATTCTGCGCGACGCGATCATTTTAGCTTCAGTATTTGGGTCAGCGTTATTCCCGATATTGTAGCACAGTTGCACATGGCGTTTGGTTCCACCGAGCTTTTCGACAACAGCTACAACATAGCGCATGGTCTCAAAGTGATTTCCTACTTAGCTCCCGCAATGGGCCTGCTCAAGGATTATGTTGACATAAATCTCCGACTCAATGACGAAATCCAGGCTCGCAAAGAGACCGAGCAAGCACGCCAAGTGCTTTCAAGCCTCGTAGATAACACAAGCGAAATGGTCGCAATGATCCGCCACTCAGGCGAGGTCACATATATGAACCAAGCCTTTCGGCAAAGCTTTTGTATTATCGATACCAACCATCAACAATTAAATTTGCAGCAGCTTTTACCGCAAGCAGAAGCTGCACCCATTTTGCGCACGCTCTTTGAACGCGTTCAAAATCAAGGTCACACCTTTGGTGAACTTGAATTCATTACTCGTGATGGAGCGCGCCTTGTGCCCGTTGAATACAGCCTTTTTCGCGTTCCCTCAGATGTCAAACAAGATCCGCTGCTTGGCTTAGTAATGCGCGACATTACAGCCCATAAACAATCTGCAGAAGATCGCTTACGCCACGAACAGGTGCTGCGCAGGCTTATCAGTCAACGCACCTCTGAACTTGCTCAAATGAACGAAAAGATGCGTGCGGAACTCGATGAGCGCAAGCACCTCGAAGAACGGTTGGTTGAAGCACAAAAGATGGAAGCCATGGGACAACTCTCCGCAGGCATAGCCCATGAGATCAACAATCCCATTGGATTTGTGAACGTCAATCTTGAAATGCTTTCGCGTTACTTAGAAGCCATCGAAAAAATCTTAGCGGCATACGAGCACTTAGATGTAAGCAACGACCCCAATATCAATCAACAAATGAACTTGATTCATGAAATGCAAGACAATCTTCGCTTCGATAAAATTCGCGCCGACATCGGCCCCATGATCGAAGATTCTCGCCAAGGCATTGCTCGCGTAATCGATATTGTACGCAGCCTGCGAGCCTTTGCACACCCAGAAGCATCGACCCTACAACAAGTGAATCTCGAAGCTGTTATGGAAGATTCACTGCGAGTTGCTTGGAACCAAGTCAAACGCTATGAACTGAAGAAAGAATTTGAAGAAATCCCAGCAGTTCCAGGCTTCCCCATTCAGATATCCCAAGTATTTGTGAACCTGCTTGTAAATGCCGCGCAAGCGATGGAAGGCAACGGCACCATTACCGTGAAGATTATGCGCAAAGGAAACCATGCGGTTGTGGTGGTGAGCGACACAGGCAAGGGCATTGCGAAAGAACATTATTCGCGTCTCTTCGATCCGTTCTTCACTACGAAGCCCGTGGGTGAAGGAACGGGGCTTGGCCTTTACATTTCCTATGGCATTATTCAGAAGCATCACGGCGATTTAATATTCCGTAGCGAAGTCGGCAAAGGCACTAGCTTCCAAATTATTTTGCCATTGCATTGAAGCTAATTTGCGCATCGAGAACATTCATTTCGACGTTGCCAATATTCCTTTTGACGACCCTTTTGACGACCCTTTTGACGACCGGATTCTATATTGTAGAGCATGAAAATTTCTTGCAGAGTCATTCCTTTTTTCATCTTGCTTTTTGCATTGAATACATGGTCGGCAAGTACTTTTCGTTACCCTTGGACCATTGGTCTTTCTTCGTTAAACCTCGTTGCGGCAGAGGGTGGTATGATCTATGGATTCTCGGATGTGCAAACATCTCCGCTCGACTTTGATACTCGTGGCCCCGCTCTGATTGGTTCTGTTGGTGTTGCAAGAGCGAAGCTCTCATTGGGCTATGCAGATGTCTCTCGTCATAAGCAATACTTGGGGTGGTACGTATTGCCACACATGGGTTACCAATGGCAATCCTTCATTAAGAGCGGCGCAAACGAAAACGGATCTTACGGCGCGAAAGGAACTTTTGGCGGCATTGGGCTCAAGCTTGATTTTGGTTTGTGTTCCATCGATGTGGGCTACGACAAATGGCTTACTCGCGCGAGCTACGCCAAGTATCTTGACATCGGCATTGGTTGGTAATAGAAAAGCCCCGCAAAAATGCGGAGCCCCTTGCTAAGTGTGAGTTGATATTTTAAAATCCGTATACAAATGTTCCTTGAATTCTCTTGAGCTCAGCGAGTGATTTAACTCCTGTAGGAACCTTGTACGTAGTCGCGAGATACTGGTATTCAACACCCACTTTGATATCCTTCGTGATATTGAAAAAACCGTTAACAAAAGTAGACTCGTTCTTGACGCGACCGGTATTGAGAGCTGCAGTATTGGTATGCACGGAATCGATGCCTGCACCGACATTCAGCGTCAACCTGCTAATTGGCTTGAAGCGCAGTGCAGCCCAGCCACCAAAGCCTTGCACCTCGGTTACGGTCGCAATCGTTGCACCCACTTGAGTAAAGTATTGACCAATGTTGCCTTGGTATGCACCCATGTTCTGGCCTGCATAGCCTTCAGCAACGATAGACAGCATACTCACTATCGGAAGTTCCACATCAACACCGTATGCCCACGTCTTCAGATTTCTGGTGGTTCCTACGGAGTCAATATCCATTTCCATCTTACCCCACAATCCGTATGCACCAATGGTAAAGTTTTGTTTATCAACCCAGAGAGGGCAACTAACTGCTAAGCGACCCTGCATACTAGGCATATCGGTCGCAACGCCCATATCGGCTTCGTTGATAAAACCTGCTGGGCCAATGGTACGAGTCAATGCGCCTTGCCCAATGATCTTCGCTGGACCAACTGGAATTTCTTCGGTGATTCGGAACTGAGGACGGCGAGCTCCAATATTACCAGCAGACCACAAATTCGCAGAATTGATTAATGGAGTATTCAATGGTGCAATCACATCCCATGTTTGACCTGCCAAAATGGAGAGGCCAAACTTAGGGAAAGCAATGTTTCCATAGGCATGGCGTAAACGCAATACAGGATTCGTCTCGTTGCTAGAGGCTGTTGTGCTCGTCCCTCCACCAGAAAAATCAGCTTCAATCTTGCCGGTTAATTTGTACACAGTACCATCGGGGCCTGCGAGGGCAAAACCGATACGAGTATTGTTTGCGGTAATTCCCCAGTCGCCATCATTTTTGATTTTAGTCTGAGGATATGCATAGTATGCAAGGTCTGCATAGCCCGATGCAGGAATACCACCAGGAACGGTCACAATCTTTGGCGTGTACGTTGCTGTGGTGCTCGTTGTCATTGTTGGTAACAAATTGCCAGCACCCGAGCGATTATTGTCATAAGCCATATCCAACTGGGCAAAGCCGTATAACGTGATCTTGGTTCCCAAAACATCTACAGCTGGAATTGCTTCGGGAGCATCTGCTGCATGAATCATGGTCGCCGCAAGCAGAGGTAGAGCCAATGCTGCATAGCCTCGATTACTTTTTTTTGAATCTCGTTTCATTGCTTCCTTCCTTTCCCTTTTTAGGGTCAACGAAATATGAACGAAACAATTGTATCGCTCATATTTAAAGGATGCAACCTTGTATGTAATGAAAATGATGGATTTAATTATTGACTTCGAAAATATTCTACCGAGCGTTTTGTCGGCTTTTTACTTTTATAAATATCCAACCCGATAATAGAAACGCAAGAGCAACAGTAATCCATAAAGGATTATGCCCCAGAGTAAATTGATAGAAAAGCGTCGAAAGAGTCCATGCTAAACCGGTAGTATACAACACCATTGCAACAGTAAGCGAAGCCCCCAATTCCTTTGCCGCAGTGGACGAGGCAGACACACACGGCACGTACAGCAACACAAAAATTAAAAAAGAAAACGCCTGCAACGGCCCTTCTGCAAAGCTCTTCCGCATAGGTCCAAAAACAGGGTTTGAAGAATCAATAGCCTGTGTTGTAGTGGAAAACAATTGAGTCACATTCGCATAGGTGACCGAGCATGCATGCTGCAAAGATTCCACCAAGCCTGCCGCAGAACTCGTCGCATTTACATCTAAGTGTCCGCCCTGTTGTAAATACAAAGCATTGAGCGTGCCCACAATTATTTCTTTGGCAAATACTCCCATGAATAGCGCAACTGAAGCAGGCCAGTTATCTGCACTTACTCCTAAGGGTGCAAATATCGGAGCAACCACAAGCCCAACAGAGGCAAGCAAAGAATGCTCACCAATCGCAATTCCAACATGGCCATGACTATCGATTGCGTTTAACGTTCCGAGAATCGCCATCACGACAATGAGGATTTTGCCCGCCTTCAAAATAAAATCCTTCAGCCGATGCCAAGAATGGCGAACCACACCATAAGGATTCGGGAAATGATAAGGAGGCAGCTCCATCACAAAGCGTGTTGGCTCACCGCGAAAGAGATTGCGCTTGAGCATTAAGCCTGTGCCAATGGCGACAACAATGCCTGCAAGGTACAAAAGGAACACCGCGTTCTGCCCTTGTTTCGGAAAGAACGCCACCGCAAACAAAGCATACACGGGCATCTTTGCTCCACAACTCATAAACGGAGCCATGAGAATTGTCATCACGCGATCTCTGCGATTCTCTAAGGTGCGCGTAGCAAGAATGGCTGGCACAGTACAACCAAAGCCCACCAACAAAGGCACGAAAGCCTTTCCGGGCAATCCTAAAAAGCGCATAAAGCGATCCATAATAAAAGCCGCACGCGCCATATATCCAGAATCTTCGAGGATAGAAAGCATCAAGAACAGCACAAAAATGATGGGAATAAAAGTCGATAAGGTGCGCACTCCACCACCAATTCCATCAGCAACAACCACAATGGCAATGGCTGGGAGCCCAAGCATTTGCATGGCATGACGCACACCATCGACGCAAATTGCGCCAACAGCGATATCGAAGAAATCAATGAAGGCTCCACCAAAATGAATGGTTGTCCAAAACACGAGGTACATCGACAAAAAGAAAAGAGGAAGGCCAGCCCAACGATTTAGCAGTATTGCATCTAAACGCTCAGTCAATACATGGCGACGACCGACCTTCATGCTTGCTCGCAACAACACTTCGTCGATAAAGCGATAGCGCGCTTCTGCTAACAACACCTGCGGCGTATCCCCAAGATCCTGTTCAATCAGACCCAACCAATGCTTCGCCTCTGCAGTTTCCCCGCTCTCTAGCGCAACCATACCAAGCACAGGCCCACCAAGGGATTCAAGTGCAGAAGCAAAAGCTGGCGAAAGCTCCGTCTGCGAAAAATTTGCTGGCAAAATGTTGTGTGTAATGATCTCTACAATTTTATTTTTTAAGCTCGCAACATCTTTTGGTTGCACCGCTGATACAGGAACCACGGGCACGCCCAGTTCTTTCGCAAGTCGCTCAACATCGATCGATACACCGTGTGCTTTCGCCAAATCCCACATATTCAACGCGACCAAAACAGGGATTCCCATTTCGCGCAAAAGCACAGTCAAATACAGATTGCGTTCAAGGTTGGTGGAATCAATCACATTCACCACCAGACTCGCTCTTTGCGAAAGCACATAATCCCTTGAAACGCGCTCATCTTCGGAGTGTGCAACAAAGGAATAAATGCCCGGCAAATCCACCACGCGCACCATCGTTTCTTGCGAGGTGAAAAGCCCTTCTTTGCGCTCCACCGTAACGCCAGGCCAATTGCCCACCATCTGATTTAAACCCGTCAAGGCATTAAAAAGCGTGGTCTTTCCGCAATTCGGATTCCCAATCAGCGCAACGGTATTGGAGGGGGTAATCATTGTGTCTCTAGGAATAATACCGCAGCTTCATCGCGCCGCAGGGTAAGATTATAACCCCGCACAGAAACATCAACAGGGTCACCAAGCGGAGCCTTACGCACAACACAGATTTGTGCCCCACGCGTTAAACCTAGAGCAAGTAAGCGATTCAGGTATTGTGTTCGATCCCGATCATAACCCACCACCACAGCTTTATCGCCCACTTGCAAGTCTGCAAGCCTGCAACTTTGACCATGTGGGTTTAGCTCTGTCATCACCGAACCAAGAATGAGACTTAATCTCAACCTAATCTACCATTATTGATTGAGGATGTCAACCGAATGAGAAAAAGCAAAAGGGAACTACCGCAATACCCCACCGTTCACGTGTAGACCAGGTCTGCCACAGAATTTCGTCACTGTCGATTACACAAGTCACTGCCGCACACCCGTCACTGCCGCTTGGCGGCAGTCTCGCGTTAGTGCCTAATATGGTCCGCCGGCTCTAAGTACGTTTGCAGCCATTCTATTCGTCTTTCAATTTTCAAGCCATGAATCCCAGACTAAAGTTCAAACATGGTGGAGCCAAACCAATAATTCCCAAAACAAAAAGGCGCCCGTTAAAGACGCCTTTCGAGAACAGGAGTGTGACTGTTACAGATTTGGAATTCGAATGCTTTGAACTTGACTACGAACAGTAGAGTGCAAGAGATAAATGCCTGATTGCAAGCCGCTCAAATCCAAGAACCGCTCTGAAGAGCCTACGCGGAAGTCCATAATTACGCGACCATGTATATCAACCACCCACATTTGAGCCCCCACAACGCTTGCTACGCGCACTTGGCTGCCATCTCTGCGCTGCACAACAACACCAACAGCATTGGCTGTGACAGCGTTCCAAAGTGTTCCGGTAACGTTTGAAGAAGACGAGGTGCTGCTCGAAGCATTGGAGCTTGATTGTTCAGAACTTGATGATGCTGAACTCGACAACACCGAACTCGAAGATCCTACGTCCGAAGAGGAAAGAGCAACCATAACGCTTGACGAACTTGGCACAGAAGACGAAGCGTTGCTACTTGAAGAGGTTGCAATGGATGACGATGATAATGGGGTTCCGTCACAAGAAGCGACAACCCACCAATAGGTTTGGTTCACATCAGAATTGATGTAAGTCGGAGCTGGCAACTGTGCGGGGTTCATTGTATAGCAAGTGTTCGCGACCATATTCAAAAGTCCGCTATTGTAGCAGTTCTGATCGTATCCGCCGGTTCCATTCACAAACGCAATACAGAACGCTACGCTCGAAGAGCTCACCTTCACTGATGATGATGAGACCGCTACGCTAGAGGAGCTTGGCGCCGATGACGATGACGATACGAGAATACTCGATGAGCTTACCGTGACCGAAGAGGAGGATGGTGCGACGCTCGATGAGCTTACTGCGATGGACGAAGACGAAGCGACGCTCGATGAGCTCACCTTCACTGATGATGATGAGACCGCTACGCTAGAGGAGCTTGGCGCCGATGACGATGACGATGCTTGAGAACATGGCGTAACAACCCACCAATAGGTTTGGCTTGCGTCGAAATTGATATACGCCGGTGCAGGTGACTGTGCGGGATTCATTGTGTAGCAGGTGTTCGAGGCCATATTGGTAAGGCCGCTGTTGTAACAATTTTTGTCGTAGTTGCCTACGCCATTGACAAAAGCAATGCAAGTCGATGTCCCACTGCTAGAGACAGTAACACTTGATGAACTTGGTGCAATGGATGACGACGATACGACAATGCTTGATGAACTCACCTTCGATGACGACGAGATTGCAACACTTGATGAAGATGTTTTCGAAGAGCTACTGGCTGTACTACTGCTTGAGACTTGGCAGGTTCCGATGGAAGGCACTTGCAGCCTTAATGCTGTGAGTACGGCTGAATTCCAATTGCTTTCTGCATTAAATTGATTGATAGAAATGACACCATCGGCAATGCGACTTTTGATGTTGGCGAGATTGTCCCACGTAGGATCATGGCCGGTACTTGCGCCCCCAACAGCATAGCCACAATCAGCCATTACGGGCTTGCCAAGCAGCGATTTAATATCCGACCATTTCATTGCGTCGCCCGTGGTGATTGTCGAAAGACCGGCTTGAGAGCGGCCCCCCGAAGTAAACGCGAAGTCAATGATTGACTTGTCAAAGTTGCCATACCAAGCTGTTGGATTCGAGATCCATGGAGAAATATCGACGCCAATTTTCGCCTTAGGCAAGTATGTGCGAATGGTTGTCACGATGCTCTTGAAATACGCAGCAACATCTGCGTCTGCAATACCACCATTGGTTTGGTATTGACTATTGTAGGATCCGCGCTGATTGGAACCAGACACGGAGTACTGGTAAAGATCTGGCTCTACCAAAAAAATCACATCGCCATTTGCACCGATAATATTTGCAATGTTTTGAGCATATGTGGTGTACAGCGCAAGGATGTCAGCTTTGTGATTGCGGATATAGTCAGAGCCGCCAGTGCAAAGGTTGGGAGTGCCCACATCGCAGTCTTTCAATCCAGCATTTTGCCGAGCCATAAACGCGGTTAAATATCCATAGAGCACAGGTGTAACACCTGCATTCTTCGCAGCGGTGACCATCGAGCCATGCCAGCCGGCGTTCCATGCACCCGCATCGCCCGCATAAATTGAAACGAAGTCCATTCCGGTCAGGTCTGCGCTATTGGACCAGCCTTTACCAAAATTGAATTTGCACGCATCAAAGCTGGCAAAAGCCATTCCCATGAGGGCAAAGGAAACAACGATCAGACCGCGTATCTTCATGAAAATCTCCAACACAAATATTTCCAGCAAAAAACGAGCAAAGCCCACCATAATCTATTCTGGAATACTTGCGTCAATCACAACCAGCACTAGGTTCCGTTCCCTAGGTGTTCTCATAAACAACATGCTCGCAAAAACACGCCAAAATTTGACATTTTATGCAAGCAAGAACAAGAAAACCTAACCAATCAATTGAGGTTAGGTTCTCGAATTTGAATTGTAAAAGGATTACTTGAGATGAACTGTCAAAATGTTGCCTTGAATATTTTCAACATGTAACTTCTGTGATCCGACCTTCAAACCATCTAGCGCCTCTGCTAGGTCTTCGGCTTTTCCTGCACGAGTGATCTCAAGTTCAAGCACAGGTTTGTTGAATCCACGCTGCTCATAGTTTGCCGTTGCTGTCGTAAGAGCCGCTTTGACCGCTTTCAAGGTTGCAAAATCGTTCACACCATTGATGTTCACGGTGAATGCAGAGCCATCGTTGGCAGCCTTTCTCCAGCTTTCAATCAGATCATCCAAGAACGCACCCTTGGCACTCAAAAGATTGACTACCGCACGTTCTATGGCCATATTGCCCGCAGCAGCAACATTGATGTTAGCCGCAGGTTGGCTGGTAGACTTTGCCGAAAGAATGGTGCGGGTTGACACGTCAAAGGCCTTGAGGGAGAGTGTAGCATTGGCGGACTTCATGCCCGAATTTGCTAGGGCTGGAATTTTCGAAACATCGGCTTCGTGAGCAACGACAGTACCAACAATGATCACTTCGGCATTCAACTTGGAACCCAGTTTAATTGCGGCATCAGGATCACCACCAATAGCTTTTACGCCATCAGCACTTTCGCGGAAACGCAACGCTTGATTCGCATCCACAAGCTTGAACCCCTTGGCTTTCAGTGAATCGAGCAGAATCGTTTCAGCTCTGCTTGCCGAGAGTCCATCCACATTGGTTTCTGTGATCAAAACCGCGACGCGTGGGTTACCAATCGTCTGCATCAAAATTTTTAAAGCCGCAAGATCTTTCGAAAGGCCTTCCTTGGAAACCACCGCTTTTACGCGAACCTCCCAAGCGCCATCCGGACCTTGCGTCTCTTTTAGGGTGGTATAGGACTTGACGTGACCCATGGTCTGCGTAAGGATCACGTCTTTTTTAACCATGAAGTTTTCCACCTCAGTCTGGCTCGTGAGCATTTGGCCGATGCCTTGAGCAAGAGCCTCGCGCTTTGCTTGGGTCAGCGCATCGTTTTTGGTGACACCATAACCGGTGGCCTCGATCGACACATCCTGAGCCAAAGCCAAGCCAGCACATGCCAGCACTAAAAGCAAAAAGAGTTGGAGTTTCTTCATGTCAAATCCCATGGTGAACAAATCTATCGAATAATATAGTTAGCGACGCAGATCCTTGATCGCACGAATAATGAGCAGCGCATCAGGTCCAGACACTGGATCTTGTGCACGGAACTCACCAGTCAAATCGCCAGCCATGATATTCTTATCCACCGCATTGCAGATCGCGTTGTAATATGGTGAAGAAGGATTCACATCGGGGAAGCGCGATTCATTGTTGCCGATATGCTTGGTAGCCAAGGTGCGATCGCCGGTGATCGCCATCAAAATGTCTTCGATAAAGATCGCATACTCGCCACGAGTGATCAAAGAATCAGGATAGAACTTGTGATCGGCATTTGGCTCAAGACCGCGGATGCGATACTTTTGCACATCGTTGATGAAATTGCGAGCCCAATGGCTATCGCAGTCTAGGATAGCGGCTTTCTTGACTGTGGAATCAGCGTTAAACTGACGAGGATCTGCAGGAGCTGTGAAGCTCGTCTCGTAGTTCTTGGCCTTGCTCTTGTCGAGAATCTTGTCAAGATCAAGTTCGCTCATGAACAGCGCAGAAATATCTGCACGGGAAATTTTTTCGACGAGCGCGATACGCTTGCCCACACGGGTACCAGGCTCTGCGCGCACAATCTTCTGCACCACAGCCCATTCCTTGTTGGACTCTTCTTCATAACCGTTCTTCAGCTCCAGGTTCTTACGGAAGGCATCTTCAGCAAGGCGGAACTCATAGGCGATCTTATACATGTGGCCTGCGCGGAAATGCAACTCACCAGAAGTTGGTGCAATTTCCAAAGCCTTCTTGTATTGCTTCTGGGCATCTTTCCACCACTCGGCATTATCCTTGTCGCCCTTGTACTTGAACTCGATCACAATCGCTTCCGCCATGTGACCTTGATATTCCTTAGCCGTGCAATAGCCTTCTGCCTTGTCTGCATTGTCTTCGGCATCTTTGATCTTGCCTTCCGCAGCGTCGGTCATAGCTAGGCCAGCCCAAGCGGGACAATACTTCTTGCCTTCTTCAAGAGAGATCGCAAGCTTAAACTCATCGCGAGCGTGTACATAGTCTTGCTTGTCCCAGTACTTCATGCCTTGCAAGGTATGAGTCTGTGGATCATCCATCATACCACCGGCCTTGCGGCTCTTGGCACAGGAAACGGTCATCACAGCAAGCGCTGCGGAAGCAATCAAAATCGCATGTTGAATTTTCATAAATCATTTCTCCTTTGCAAAACTCAATTAGTCGACAAGAACGATAACGCGGCAATCCGAAAGGAACTTCATGGATTTTGCTGCAGCGCGGACATCGTTCGCATCGTTGTTTGAAATCACTAGGTCACAGTGGCTTGCACCTGTAGCACGCACAGCCTTAATGATGCCTGGCTGAGCACCGATGCGGTCAGTGAATTTCGCAGCCTGTTCGGGAGTTTTCGCATAACCAGCCATGCCCCACTTGATCGCAAAATCGCGAGTCACGTATGCGCTACCATAAACTTCCTTTCCATCTTCATCCAAAATCTTAGGAACGAGGGCAGGAATTGCACCAGTGCCGCGAGCATCGATAATGAGTCCAGTAAAGTGAGCACTGCTATGCCCCACAGGAGCGCTTACCTGCTGCGCAGTTGCGCCGATGGCTGGCGGCAACAAGGCGTTTGCCAAGTCATTGTCGATTGGGATCGTCACCGTAATTTCAATGGTTTTATCGGACATGTACTTGGGTTCCGAAGCATCGAACTTGCGAATGTATCCATCGACTTGCGAGCGGATCACGTCGCTTGTGACCATGAAATTTTCCACCGTGGTACTTGAACTCAACTGAATACCTTTGATCAGTTCGAGAGCATTGCGGAGCGCCACATCACGAGCGGCTCGGATTGCCATTGGGCGGGCAGTGACTTCGGGCATGTTTGGATTTGGAGCTCCAATACCGATGGCTGTCACTGTGCGAGCTCCCAGTCG
>Ga0302293_10000197_pt1 | contig 35067 bp, 28 predicted proteins | sample III_Fen_N2_2_FD_198758 | JGI IMG/M metagenome (GOLD analysis project Ga0302293, IMG submission 198758) | Peat permafrost microbial communities from Stordalen Mire near Abisko, Sweden - III_Fen_N2_2 | ecosystem: Environmental > Terrestrial > Soil > Wetlands > Permafrost | place: Sweden: Abisko...
GAACTGACGCTGATAGGAGTGTTTTCCGGCGAGGCTCTGCGCCTAACTTATCCTAATGGCGATCAGGTGAGCAATGTGGATATTGTATTTCTATGCCGAAAATATCATGGTGAGCTCAAACGGGAGGAGTCGGAAGTGGATTGCCTTCAGTATTTTCCGATTACAGCACTTCCCGAACCTATTTTTCCAGTCATCCGCCCAGGACTCGATGCATATTTGGCATTGAGGAGTCGATAAGAGGATTTTGACATCGCTATCCGGCTGAGATGAAAAGAACCACGCGTAAACGTGGCCCTTTTTCAAATGCAGACAACCAAAGATAGGGATGCAGGAATCTTGGAAAACCAAAGGAAGATCATAATCCGTGCGGATTAATCTTTATCGAACAGACCGGCTTGATCACACCAGTCCATGGTATCTTTGAGGGTTTCTCGGAAAGGTCGGGGAGAAAAGCCAAGTTCACGAGTAGCCTTCTCATGGGAAAATTCTGCATTGCATCCTAATGTATAGATGCTGTAAGCAGTAAACAACGGTTTTTGTTTCAGACACTTGTAATAGAATTCTGCTAACGGCGCTACAATCTTGATAAACCATAGGGGGATAAACGTACGGATGTGCTTATGGCCGCCCAGATCGTAGAGCGCTTCAAAAATCGATTCAACACTTATATACCGGTTGGTTAAAAGATAACATTCTCCTTTGCGTCCTATGTCACAGCAAGCCAGAATGCCATTGGCAACATCCCGTACATCCACAAAATCATATCCACCACGTATGCCGGCGCTCAAACGGCCGTCATGCCAATCCCGCACCAGTTGGGTGAGGTAACCATGGCTAAAATCGTTCGGCCCGCAAATGCCCGAAGGATGAACAATAGTGGCATCCAGGTCTTTTTCACGGACAGCATTCAGCACATACTCTGTGGCTTCGGCTTTTGTCTGTGCGTACAAACCTACAACCTTCAAGGGGTCAAAGTCTTTGATCTCGCGGATAACCTCGCCTTTGGGAGGCGTGGGCAACGCGTGTACGGAACTTACATATACCAACTTTTTCACGCCATGCTTTACACATAGATCCACAATGTTCTTTACGCCGGTCACATTCACGTCATACACAATCTGTTGAAAACCGGATGCTATGGTCACAATGGCAGCACAGTGGATGACGATCAGCGCAGTGTCGGAATCGGTTTCAAAGCAGGGTTCCAGTGTGGCAGGGTCGCGAACATCACCCACGAACACCTTTACGTTATCAGGTAACTGTGGTGCATGAGCATCGGAAGGCAACACCAGCACGCGCACGGTTTCGCCGCGTGCAAGCAAAGCTTGTGTAACTGTCCAGCCCAAATGACCCGCTGCACCGGTTACTAAATATTCTATTTTCATGGTTATTCCTCCTTACGGAAGGCGGATCCTTCCTTATCTATGATATCATAACCGCAGGGGTTTGCTCCTGTATTGGATCGATTTTACAATAGGTTCACAACTTGTCACATCTGTATCATCTATGATTTGTATCGAGATGGGCAAACTATTTTTTAACAGGATGAATAGAAAAGAATAGATGAAAAACATCAATCAACTGGTGTAAGCAGGCAAGCCAGTCTGCTTCAACTCCAGCGTCATAACACAGAAAAACCAACATGATCCTCATTGCGTGATTTGACAGTCTAGGCTGGCTTATGCTATCATCATCAAGATATGGAACAAGGAAGGTACAGAAAATATGAAGGTTTCCTTTTTCAATTTGGAGCGGCAATACCAAGAGCTTCAACCGGAAATGGAACAGCAGGTGTTGGAATGCCTTCGCGCTTGCGCGTTTATTGAAGGTCCCGCGGTTAAAACACTGGAGGCATCGCTGGAGAATTATTTAGGTGTGAAGTACGCCATCACCTGTGGCAATGGCACAGATGCGCTTAAACTAGCGCTGCGTGCTTGCCGTGTTAAACCGGGTGATGAAGTGATCACCTCACCATTTACGTTTTTTGCATCGGCGGAGGCGATTGCCGCCGTGGGTGCGATTCCGGTATTTGTAGATATTGATCCGGTAACCCTGAACCTTGATGCCAATCGAATTGAGGCGGCGATAACATCAAAAACAAGCGCTATTCTTCCGATTGAAATTTTCGGAATGCCTGCGGATATGGACGAAATAGCCAATATTGCCAAATTGCATGGTTTGCGTGTAATCGAGGATTCCTGCCAGACCATTGGTGCGGAATACCATGGGAAAAAAGCGGGAACGCTGGGGGATGCGGGCTGTTTCTCGTTCTACCCGACCAAGAACCTTGCTGCGTATGGCGATGGCGGAATGATCGTTACCGACGATGAGGAAATTGCAACTCTCTGCCGTGCATACAAGTCTCATGGAAACGGTAAAAACGGAGCGAAAGCAGCAGGCCTACTTGGGCTGGCGTTTGACGATCCTGAAGCCAATGTGCAGGGCAAGAGCGATGGATTATATGACCCTTATAAGTACTTTAACTATCTCGTGGGTGACAACTCACGCCTGGATACTGTACAAGCATCCATATTGCAGGTAAAACTAAAACACTTGGACGAGTACAATGCTAAACGTGCTGAGAATGCCCGCCGCTATAATGAAGGGCTGAAGGATTTGCCTTTACGTCTGCCACCGCTGGCGTTACCAGGCATCCGGCAGTGTTGGCACCAATATGCCATTCTGTCGCCGGAAAAGCCTGCACTTATTGACTATCTGGCAGCGTCCGGGATTGGTACCGGAGCGTTCTACCCCGTGCCATTGCACCTGCAAAAGGTGTTCCAGCCGCTGGGATACCATGAAGGTGATCTACCCATGGCTGAAATGGCCTGCAAACAGTCGGTTTGTCTTCCGATTTACCCTGAACTTTCCCTAGAGGAAACAGACTATATCATCCAGACAATCCATACGTTCTACCATAAGGGATAGCACCTTAGACTTATGTGTTTACCGAGGGAGAATTTATCAGATATCCATGGGTTGATTGGGCTGAAAAGTACACTATAAATTGAAGACAAGCAAAATGAACAACAAAGCACTGCTCGTTCGTGAGAAGTGCTTTTTGTATATCGAAAACCCTGGCTAGGCCAGTGGTTCAATAGAAGGATTATGCCGTTGATGCTGACAAAGAAATTCCTTTTGCTATACTAAGTTGCGGCATGACAAGGCGGATCAATGGCTTTACACAAGTATGTGCTGTATCCAACCCTCACTGAATATCATTAGGCTAAAATGTCGATCACTACGGTCACGTCGATAGAACGGCCATTTCCATTCAATAGGACAATGCAGGTTTGAGTGATGGCAACCACTGAATATGTGCCATTAGTACGTCTCGGTGCCATAGCAGAAGGAAGATAAGGTTTCGCCAGAAAAATGTTCTTGAAGAAAATAAAAATAGCAAAAACACATCTCCATCATTCCTACATATTTGAAAGTTATACTGAAGACGAATCCAAGGGATAAGGAGAATGACGTATGAGTATGAAAACGCTTCATCTGCGAATTGGCGGCATGAGCTGCGCGCATTGCGAAAGCAAAATCCAAAAGGGTTTGCGTGGGCTAGCGGGGGTGCAGCAGGCGAAGATCAGCTTCGGCAAAGGCACGGCGGATGTAATCTTTGATAGCGACTTGACATCATGGGAAGCGATTGACACAACCATCGTACGGCTGGGATATTCGGTGATTAACGGACAACAAAAATCTACTGTGAACAACTTGCGTACGGTTGGTTTGTTGCTTGTTATCGCTGCTCTATTTGTTACATTGCAGGCAACAGGCGCGCTCAATTATCTGGTGCCAAGCCAACTTGCACAGGCAGGTATGGGCTACGGCATGCTGTTTGTGATCGGCATGATTACGTCGGTTCATTGCGTTGCCATGTGCGGGGGGATTAACCTCTCACAGTGTGTTACTGCGGGAGAAACAGGAGGGAACAAGACCGCAGCACTCAAACCTTCGTTCCTCTATAATCTTGGTCGCGTAATCTCCTATACCGTAGTAGGTTTCATTGTGGGCGTACTTGGTTCCGTCATTACATTTTCACCTGCGACACAAGGTGTGCTAAAATTGATCGCAGGGGTGTTCATGGTCGTGATGGGTGTGAACATGCTGGGCATTTTTCCATGGCTGCGCAGACTGAATCCAAGAATACCAAAATTCATCGCAGACAGGGTAAACGCTGAAAAATGGAAGAGCAACAGTCCCCTGATGGTTGGTTTGCTCAATGGTTTCATGCCTTGCGGTCCTTTGCAGGCAATGCAGATATATGCGCTGTCTACAGGAAATCCGTTTGCGGGTGCGCTGTCGATGCTACTGTTCAGCCTCGGTACCGTGCCGCTGATGTTCGGACTGGGAGCGCTGAGTTCGGTACTTAGTCGCAAGTTTACCCATCGCATGCTCACAGCTGGCGCGGTTTTGGTGGCTGTGCTGGGACTTTCGATGCTTTCGCAGGGTTGGGTACTTGCCGGTGTAACGCTGCCAGAGGCAACGGCACAGAGTGAGACCGTTGCAGCCGGAAGCGCTGTTACGGCAAACCATTCATCTACCACACCGCCGGATACGGCTGCTGCCGGAAATGTACAGATGATTCAATCATCACTTGAAGGTGGCCGATATCCAGACATTACCGTAAAGGCAGGTACACCTGTACAGTGGACAATCAATGCGCCGGCGGGGAGCATCAATGGATGTAATAACCGTATGTACATTCCCGAATACAATATTGACCATACTTTTACACAGGGCGATAACCTGATTGAGTTTACCCCGACGAAAACCGGAACATTTCCTTATAGTTGCTGGATGGGCATGATCAACGCCAATATCACCGTGGTGGAAGGTGACACAGCCACTCCTGCTGCCACGCCCACGGCAACTACGGTGCCAGGAGCGTCTGCAGCAGAGAACATTCAGATCATCCAGTCATCACTCGTGGGCGGTCGTTATCCCAATATCACAGTGCAGGCGGGTACGCCTGTGCAGTGGACGATCAATGCTCCTGCAGGCAGTATCAATGGCTGCAACAAACGCATGCTTATCCCAGAGTATAATATTGACCATACTTTTACACAGGGCGATAACCTGATAGAGTTTACCCCGACGAAAACCGGAACATTTCCTTATAGTTGCTGGATGGGCATGATCAACGCCAATATCACCGTAGTGGAAGCAGGTTCTGCAACACCTGCGGCAGATACTCCTGCATCTTCTGGCGCCGGAGCTCTTGCCAGTGCGCTTGATACCAGCCCAAAGCCGGCCGGTTACACGATCCCTGCGGAACTGGTTGCCGTTGCAGAGCAAACGACCGATAAGGATGGGAAACCGTTGCAGCGCGTTCAAATTACCCTTACGGACAAAGGCTTCAGCCCTGCCGTGGTTGTGGTGCAAAGCGGTACGGATGTGGAGTGGACAATCCGCAATAATCGTAAGGATGCAACGGAACTGTGGGTGCCTGATTACTATGCGCAATTAGCGCTTGCGGTTGGTGAAAACCGTTTCTATTTGACGCCCGCGGGTGACTTCGCATTTTCCAATAGTGATAACACATTCTTTGGCTATGTGAAAGTTGTGGAAGATGTAAGCAGCGCTGACTTGAATCGTATCAAAACGGAAGTCGCCCAATACCAGACGCTTGCGTATCCGGAAAGTTACTTTACGAGCCCGGCCGGAGGTTCCTGCTGCCAGTAAACACACACGGAGTAGAAGGATAGAAGGATTTGTACCTTGGCAATAAACAAACGCACAGGAAAACAGAAACCTGTGGCGGTTACATTCTCACAGGTTTCTGTTAATGAATCAAACACTTTGTTTACATCGCTGCATTTCTGCTAACCGTCATGGAACAGCCAACGCCTTTGCCCTCCTGCATTAAATAGTCGGCGCCCCAATCATACATGCCAAAAAGTAAGGGACGAATGCTGCGACCCAGATCGGTCAATGCATACTCAACCTTTGGGGGGACAACAGGATAGACAGTGCGGGTTAGCAGACCGCTATCCTCCAATTCCCGCAACTGTTGGGTCAGCATCTTAGGAGTTGCCTGAGGTATCAGTTTGCGTAGTTCACCAAAGCGTAAGGTGGTGTCCAGCAAGTGCCATAAAATGAGCGCTTTGTATTTGCCCCCAATCATCTCCAACGTCGCGTCCACGGGGCAATGATCTCCAGAGCAGTTGCAATTCATTGCTTTCCTCCAATACTATCCATTGTGTACTAATAGTTGGTATATCATGTATGGTCCAATATAGCCATACAGACGCACTATAACACAGCAGAAAAGGTGGGTCAAGGGAGCCTACGCGGCAGATAGGGGTCACAAACATAATATCTGCTTAGTGCAGTCATTCCTATGGCACCGACAACTGGAATGTGTAAGCCTATAACAGTCAGGGTACAGGATGTTTATGTTTGACGGCACTTGCATAAGGGTATTAAGAAATGATAGGGATGTGCACGTAGGCAAGGGAAAAGAAAGTAACAGTATCCTTTTGGGTATTATAGAACAATAAAGTGCATACTTGCATATTTCGGTATTTGTTTTAGAATGATATTGGGACGAAGGGAAACCATTCCACTGCAAACGGCGGACGTTCCAAATGTTTGAAAGGAGCCAACGGCATTGGATAAACAGATTTTAGACGTACGCGGCATGACCTGTGCCGCCTGTGCGCAACGGATTGAAAAAATCGTGGGCAAGTTACCTGGCGTAGGGCAGGCTAGTGTAAACCTTGCCAGCGAGAAGCTATTTGTAGAATATAACCCTGATACGGTTGCACTGAACGACATCAAGAAAGCGGTCGATAAAATCGGCTACGAAGTTGTGGAAAAGAGTGACGCTCAAAACGTGACCATACCCATCGGCGGTATGACATGTGCAGCCTGTGCCCAGCGTATTGAAAAGGTTGTGCGCAAATTGGAGGGTGTGGAGAGTGTAAACGTAAACCTTGCCACAGAAAAAGCAACGATAGCCTATCACCCCCAGACTGTAAGGCTTTCCGCCATTCGTGAGGCAATTGAGAAGATCGGCTATCAGGTGTTGAACGTTACGAAAGAAAACGCAGCCGATGAGGATCGTGCCCGTAAGCAAAAGCAAATTCGCACATTGTGGACAAAATTCATTGTATCCGCGATATTCTCTTTGCCGCTTTTATACATAGCCATGGCGCCGATGATCAAAGGCGTATCGTTGCCTTTTCCGGCAGGGTTGAATCCGATGAACTTCCCTTTGATTTACGCATTGGTGGAACTGATGATGGTACTGCCGGTGATAGGCGTTGGCTACCGGTTCTACACGGTCGGCTTCAAAGCGCTTTGGCAGCGCAGCCCGAACATGGATTCACTGATCGCCATTGGCACGACCGCTGCCTTCAGTTATAGTCTCTACAACGTGTTCCAGATTGCGGCAGGTCACTTTTCGGCGGTGGACTCACTTTACTTTGAAACTGCTGGCGTGATCATCACTCTGATCCTCCTGGGTAAATCGCTGGAAGCTGTTTCCAAGGGCCGTACAAGCGAAGCGATTAAAAAGTTGATGGGGTTGGCACCAAAAACGGCTATTGTTTTGCAAAACGGCGATGAGAAAGAAATTCCCATTGATGAAGTCGAAATTGGCGACATCGTGGTAGTGAAGCCCGGTTCGAGTATCCCTGTGGATGGTACGGTAATCGAAGGGCATACTTCTATTGACGAATCCATGCTGACCGGTGAAAGCATGCCGGTAGATAAGAAGGCGGGGGACATGGTATACACCGCCTCGCTCAACACAACAGGAACCGTACGTTTCCGGGCGGAAAAGGTTGGCAGCGACACTGCGCTGGCACAAATCATCAAACTCGTGGAGGATGCGCAAGGTTCCAAAGCCCCCATCGCTCAGTTGGCTGATATTGTTTCAGGCTATTTCGTGCCTGTGGTAGTCGCCATCGCAATGATCGCAGGGATTGCGTGGTTCTTTGGTACGGGCGGCGACCTCAAGTTCGCACTGACCATTTTCATCTCTGTGCTGGTAATTGCTTGCCCTTGCGCACTTGGCCTCGCAACACCAACCGCGATCATGGTGGGTACCGGAAAAGGCGCGGAAAACGGTATCCTGATCAAGGGTGGCGAAGCGCTGGAGACGACCCACAAGATTAATACCATTGTGTTTGATAAAACAGGCACCATTACCGAGGGCAAGCCAACCGTGACCGATGTGATCCCGATGGGCACACAGGATGCAGACGGACTGCTCCGACTAGCCGCCTCCGCAGAAAAAGCTTCCGAGCACCCGCTCGGGCAAGCGATTGTCAATGGCGCTCAAGCGAAGGGGCTGGAACTGTTAGCGGTGGAAGGGTTCCAATCCATCACCGGACAGGGAATTGAAGCAACCATCGGTGGACAACGGATACTCGCGGGTAACCGCAAACTGATGGAGGAGAAGAAGATATCGCTTGCAAGCGGCGAAGTGGATTCGGACCGTTTGGCAGGCGAGGGCAAGACCCCCATGTATGTGGCAGTGGACGGACAACTTTCCGGCATTGTGGCTGTGGCGGATGTCGTTAAAAAAAGCAGCCGCGCAGCGATCGAAAGCCTTCATGCACTTGGCATCGAAGTGGCAATGATCACCGGAGACAACCGAAAGACTGCCGATGCGATTGCACGGCAGGTTGGGATTGACCGCGTGCTGGCCGAGGTTCTCCCGCAGGATAAAGCCAATGAGGTGAAGAAACTGCAAGCGGAGGGACGAAAAGTCGCTATGGTAGGCGACGGCATTAACGACGCTCCGGCACTGGCACAGGCGGATGTCGGTATCGCGATTGGCTCCGGCACAGACGTCGCTATGGAAAGTGCGGATATCGTGCTCATGCGCTCCGATTTGCGCGATGTGCCTACGGCAATTGATTTGAGCAAACGCACCATCCGCAACATCAAACAGAATCTGTTTTGGGCATTTGGGTATAACGTAATTGGCATACCGATTGCCGCAGGGGTGCTGCATCTGTTCGGCGGGCCTTTGCTGAACCCGATCTTCGCAGCGGCTGCAATGTCATTGAGCTCTGTATCAGTGTTGACTAATGCGCTTCGCTTAAAACGATTCAAAGCGAAAACACAGGAAGGTAAGGAGAATTGATCATGAAGAAGAATACAAAGATCCTCTTTGCGGCAGGCGCTGCAGTGGTGGTGATCGCATTGCTGGTGGTTGTTTTCCAGATGGTTGGCGGAAATCTGGATGTGGTAGGCAAGCAATCTGTAGCTTCCTTTGATGCGGTGCTTCAGGCTATTCCGGATCAGATCACGGCGGATGATACAAATGGCGGATGGTCGCTTCTGGCACCGGATGGTACAGTACGTTTCATCTGGAGCAAGGATTACTCCAAGAGCCCGTTGCACGATGTGATGCTTGAGTTGGATGCAAAGCCGTTTGTAGACGCTGGTCTGGATACCACGAAATTGCCCAGTAATTATGCATCCTTCGATGGAATGCTGATGGTGGGAACGAAGCTTGGCAATGAAGAATTCAAATATAGCGACGCTATGACACCACTTTCTTCCTACGAGCAGATTGTCAAAAACTACCGTGCTTCTATCAATTATCATACAGCGCTGGATCATTACGGCGTGAAGCTTGGTGACGGCAACATGTTCGAATGGGCGAAAGACATGACCAAGATTAGCGCGACCGGTAAGGATCAGGATAAGGACATCGTGTTTGTACTCAATCCGGAGCCGCTCATTGCTGCCGGCGTTGACCCTGCCAAGGTTGTGGGTTGGGTATATGCTCAGGTGCCTGTGGAGGAAAACGGAAAGACGATTCAGGTTTACAAATTCCTAAAACCGTTTAATATTGTGTAAGGTGATAGGTTCAGGAGATAAGCGGCAGGTGCGCTCAATCTTGTTGAAGAAAGAAAGGATGATTTAAATGTCGACAACGATACTGCATGTGGAAGGGATGTCCTGTGACCATTGTGTAAAGGCAGTTACCAAAGCGGTTACCTCACTGGGCGGTGTGACCGCAGTTCAGGTGGATCTGAAAGGAAAAACCGTAACCGTAGAGCATGATCCGGTGAGTACGACCCTTGCTCAGATGAAGGAAGCAATTGAGGATCAGGGTTACGATGTGGTAGCCTGAGCAAAATGCCTCGGGAACCGTGCGGGCGTGCGGTTCCCGAGTTTGTGTTACAAGGTGTGGTCAGGGGAGTGAAATCATGCTTCGATCCGACAAAAACGTACTGGTGGTGGACGATGAGCCCAAAATACTGGAAGTGGTTACTGCACTGCTTACTAGTAAGGGCTTTACGGTATTTCCAGCGGAGAATGGCCGCCATGCACTGGAATTGTTTGAAACGGATACCATCTCACTGGTTGTGCTGGATTTAATGCTGCCGGATATTTCGGGCGAGAATGTTTGCTTAACCATCCGAAAAAAATCGCGGGTACCCATCATCATGCTCACCGCAAAAGCAGAGGAGAACGATCTGCTCAAAGGCCTGAACATCGGTGCCGATGATTATATTGTGAAGCCCTTCAGTCTGCGGGAGCTGTCAGCCCGTATCGAGGCGGTCTTGCGCCGCTCAGGGAATGATTTGCTGCCGCTGACCCTTCGCAGCACGTTTCGCGATGGTGACCTTGTTGTGGATTTTGAGCAAAATTCCGTAAAGAAGAAAGGGATAACGATGCCCTTTACACCCAGTGAAATGAAGCTTTTGGCAGCGCTGATGAAATACCCGGGTAGGGTTTTTTCCCGCAATGAGCTGATCGATCTTGCGATGGGAAGCGAGTTTGAGGGTTTCGACCGTGCGATTGACAGCCATATAAAAAACATTCGCCAGAAGATTGAAGATGATCCCAAAGCACCTGTGTATGTTGTAACCGTACACGGCTTGGGGTATAAGTTTGGAGGCGAGTAGGGTGTTTAAAAGCCTGCGCTCGCAGCTGTCGGTGAGTATTCTGGCACTGTTGCTCGTGATGATCGTGCTGATGAGCGTGTTTGCGAACTGGTTTATCAACCGTGAGTTTGAATATTACGTACAACGGCAGGAGGAAGCACGCAGTGAAGCTATTATCAGCGACCTGACCACGCAATACAACGGGATGACCCGCTCGTGGGATGCTGATTTTTTGCATACCATTGGCATGTACTCCCTGTATGGTGGATATATCCTCAAGGTATATAATGCGGATGGTATCATCCAATGGGATGCGGAAAACCATGATATGACCCTGTGTGGTAAGATTATGGACGAAATCACCTATCGGATGGAAAAAGCAAAGAAAAGCGGCAGTTTCCAGTCCCATACGTATGATATTACTCAAGGGCAGACAAAGGTAGGCAGTGTAGCCATCAGTTACTACGCCCCGTTTTTTTTCAGTGAGAACGATCATCAGTTTATCGATGCACTGAATACTGTATTCATTGTGATCGGTATCGTAGCAGGGATCCTTGCGGTGGTATTGGGCGGATTGCTGGCTAAACGCATTGCAAGACCGGTTACGGAAACCGCTGAGGCAGCTAAACAGGTGGCGCGCGGGGACTATGACATTCGGGTGTCGGCTGAAAGCCATTCACAAGAACTCAGTGATCTGGTTGCGTCGATCAACCATCTGGCCGGTGCGCTGGGCGAGCAGGAAATTCTGCGTAAACGCCTGACGACAGACGTGGCGCATGAGTTACGCACGCCGCTAACTGCCGTAACGCTCTATCTGGAAGCTATGATTGAGGGATTGTGGGAAGTAACACCGGAGCGACTCAAAGGTTGTCATGAGGAACTGATACGCATGAGCAGTCTGGTTGCGGACATTCAACAATTGGCGACTGTCGAAGGAGATAATCTGCAACTGCACAAAACAAAGATCGATCTGTTGGAAATAGTGAAAGCTGTAGGTGGGAATCTGTCGGCACAGGCGCAAGCTAAGGGGCAAACTCTTGCGATTTCAGGGGAAGAGACTATGGTAGAAGCGGATCGCGAGCGCATTCAGCAGGTGCTGGTCAATCTGGTTTCCAACGCGATGAAATATACCCCACAAAATGGCCACATCCGTATCGAAACAGAGGATAATGTCGGGTACGGCATAGTGCGGGTAAAGGATGATGGCGTTGGCATTGCAGAAGAGGATTTGCCGCTCATTTTTGAACGTTTTTACCGCACCGATCAATCCCGTGACCGTCGCACGGGTGGAACGGGGATCGGGTTAACGATAGCTAAATCCATTGTAATTGCACATGGCGGAACAATCAGTGTCGAAAGCAAGCTCGGAGAAGGCAGTTGCTTTACAATTTCCATCCCTAAGGATGTGTGATCAAAGAGAAACGTTTGGAGGGCAAACGCTTTTGCCGTATTGCTTTGAGTGATGGAGAATTGTCAACTGTGTTGCATGATACCATTCCGCTGATAGAAATCATGAAAAGGTTGACATTTTGGCTGGTTGTGGGCGATAATAACTTGCTCCTGTTTTGGGCAGCACCGACCGTATTCTTTCCAAGGGAGAGAGCTTCGACCGGCGGAGGCATGCTAAGAGGAGTAAGGTCATCGACTACTGGACAAGAACGATTTTGACAGTAAGGCAGGATTACCATGGACGAATATTTGCAGCAGATTTATGAGGATGCCTTTCAAAACGCTTATGAAGGCTTTCAGCTTCGCAAACGAAACGACGAAACGTTTACGAGATCGTTTTTTCAGGGGTTGCTGGAAAGCATGTATGTTGCACAGGGAAACAACTGGTTGGGGCGCGGCGAGGCGAAGGAAGCATCTCAAAATGCGATGATTGCCGCTGCCGAGCTGTTACTAAGCGAGTGGGTAGAAGAACCGCGCGATGATAATGCAATTGCCAACTAATCCCTATCCAAGAATATAGAAACGCGATGAATTTCCGTGCGGAATTCATCGCGTTTTTGTGTTGTAAGCTTTAGCGTTATCTATCCACCCGCAGTGTTGGTGAGGCTCAAAAACATCAGATGCAAGAAACCTCCTTTGCTATACTAGAAGCGGTCTGGCAACCGAAAGAAAGTAAAGGAGGTTTGTCATTTATAATAAATGACAATGAAAGTTTATCACATACAAAAAGGCGTTGTAAATATCATATCGTATTTGCACCGAAGTACCGACGCAAGGAAATATAGGGGAGAATAATGGGGGGACACAACGAAAATACTCAGACAGCTATGCGAGGCAAAGAAAGTAGAGATACTGGAGGCCGAAGCCTGTCCCGATTATATTCACATGTTAGTTAGTATACCGCCGCATATCAGTGTGTCGCAATTTATGGGGTATCTGAAAGGGAAAAGTTCGTTAATGATACTCGATAGGCATGCGAACCTGAAGTATCAATAGGGGAATCGAAATTTCTGGTGTAGAGGATACTATGTGGACACAGTCGGAGCGAACAAGGAAGCGATAGCGAAATATATCCGCAAACAACTAGATGAGGATGTGATGTAGAACAGATTTCGTTCAAAGAGTATCTAAACCCGTTTACGGGTAGCAAGAACCCCAAGGCATAAAATAGGCCGCTTTAGCGGCGGCCTGAGATAAAATGCGGTTGTCAGACGATTCAATGCGTCTTAAGACGCAGCTTGTAGATTTGCCCTGAAGGCGCAGTGCATACCACCGGCTCAGTCGGTGGTTTTGATTGAATGGAAGTTATTTAAACCCTTATGGATAGTGAAGAAATGAATATTCTAATACCTTTCCCATGTTCCGGTTAAAGCGATTTTCTGTTAAAGACCACGATCGCTGTGGAAAGGAACGCAATAACCAGACCGATGGTTACGATCATCGGGGTGGCGAAATCGGTCGCGGCACGCTGGCCTGTAAGCAAGGCCATGTTATCGGAGGAGAGCATCACAGGGTTATAGGGTTGCAATGCGGGTAGGATATTGAGCAGGTATAGTATAACGACCAACCCACCTGTCAGCAAAAGGCAACCATAGCTGTTTTGAAACAATACTCCGCCCAATGGCAATGTGGAAAGCAACAATAGCCCGAAAATCCATAGCCCAATACTGGATACCAGCAGGCTATGCACAATGTCGGTCGGCCAAAAGTAGACCGTATATGCATACGTCACAACAAAGCAAAGCGCATAAGCGGCTGTCCAGATGAGTGCCGAAGCTGTATACTTAGCGAGAACCACTGTTTTTCGAGACAACCCTTTTGTGAGCAACTGCGTAAGTGTGCCACGATTCAGTTCATTGGACATGATTCCGCCGAATAAGATCACCAGTACGATCAGCCCCATCTGAGGGATGTTTTTGAAAAACTGTGCCCATGAATCCGTCGCCGACGGAGCTGGCAGCGTAATGCTCATGCCCGCAGGCATTACAGAGGACAGAATTTCAGGCAGAATCTTTGCGGTTAGCGGGTTCATGATGCCAAACAACAGAAACAGCAAGCCCATCACGGTAAGCTTATGTGTGCGCGCTGCTTCACGCAATTCTTTCTGAAAGAAAGCTCGAAATGCACTCATTGGATGGCCTCCATAAACAGACTTTCCAGCGTAGGTTCCTGTATTTCAAGCCGCACAGGCAAAATGTGGTTTTCAGCCAGGTACACAATCACATCGCTTTCAGCCTTAAAAAGCTCGCCGGTGCGCAGAATGGCGGTTGTGTCCGTGATGATCGCATTCTCAAAGTAAACAGAAAGAGCAGAAGCAAAACGGCAGCGATCAAGATCAACCTGAGAGGCAAACTCAATCAACAGGCTATCCTGTCGGTGTTGCTGACGAAGCGCTTCCAGTGTTCCACATAGCGCTAAGCTTCCGTCATGGAGCACTGCAACCTGATCGCAGATGCGCTCTACATCTGATAAAATGTGCGTGGAAAACAACACAGTCGTTTTGCCTCGAACTTGTCGCAGAATATCGAGAATTTCCTTGCGACCCACAGGGTCAAGCGCAGAGGTTGGCTCATCGCATATGAGTAGTTTAGGTTCACCTAACAATGCCTGTGCGATACCCAAGCGTTGCTTCATGCCACGGGAAAAGCCGGCGATCCGCTTGCGAATTCCCGCAAGTCCGACCAGCGAGAGCAAATCCTCGCTTTTGGTGACAATCTCCTTCGCGGACATGCCCGCGATTTCACCACAGAGATGCAGATATTCCACAGGTTTCATGAAACCGTAAAACTCGGGGACATCCGGAAGGTAGCCAATCAGCCGGTTGGTTTTGGTTTCGCCAAAGCGAACCGGTTCACCACAGACGGAGATGTCTCCTGCGTCGGCCTGGATCAGCCCAAGCACCATTTTCATGGTGGTGGTTTTACCGGCTCCGTTTTGACCCAAAAAACCAAACACGGCGTGTTCCGGTATGGATAATGATAAATCCCGAATGACGTTATGGGTGCCGAAAGACTTTTGCAGATGGTTTATTTGCAGAATATCCATCACTCTTCGCCTCTGCCAAACGCGAAATATACCACAGGGCCGATAATCTGGAACAGGACGACGATCACGATCCACAGCGGTTTATTACCAAAACGGTAGTGCGGATGTTTAAGCACATGGATAAGCGCCGTGAGCATCAACGCAAGCTCTATGAGAATCACAGGAATCAAGAAAGGCAGATATTGTGAAATGTCAGCCATGGGAACAACCTCCAATCTAATTGAGCCATCAATGGGATAAAAAAGCGTCTGGACGCGAAAAGTACAAATGAGGAAAGGCGAGGCGATGAGAAGGCTGGGAAAGAGGATCAGCAGTTACCTTGACCTGCGATGGGATGCTCTGCCAAGCAGACGTTCATGGGATAGCCATGGATGAGGCGTTGGGTTTATACGTCAAGATTCGCCTTGAGCGTTTCAACCAGACTGCGGAAGCCAGGCACCTCTGCAAGAGGGGTGAAGGCAGGGTTTTGAGAAACTGCCACTACCATGCTTTCTTTGATTAGCTTTTCGTTGCGGGGTGCTTCTACCCCGAGGTCGAAATGCTCAAACCAAGATTGCAGGGCATCGAAATAGGTGTCGCCATGTAAGGTATAACGGAAATTGCGACACAGGCCAGCATAACGCCGGAGCATGTCCATCGCCTTATCTTGCTTTCCCTGTTGGGTATTTGCATAGGCGGCAGCGAGATAGAATTGTGCCATGGTATTGGAATGTAATTCTTCAAGTTCGAACAAATCGGAAATAGCCAGTGTGCGGCGGATGATCTCCCCGGTACGGGATTCATCCGAAGCGCACAGGGTAAGGTACGTAGCTGATTCACCTACCAGCATCACCAAATGTTGATAAATGCCGATCTGTGATGTTTCCAACGCTTTTTGCACCTGTCCAAGCAATTGATAGGCTTGCCCGATCAATGTGCCTTCGGTGGAAAACAATCCGACTTCTTCGCCCAACAGGTCGAGCACTGCTTGCGGTTCACCGAGCATCATGTGGCAGGCGGCTTCCAGCGTTATGGCTTCCCGCCCAAGAAGAACATCCTCGCTTTCAGCGTGTACGCGGTGACAGAGTTCCACAGCTTCCCTGAGGATGGCTATTCGTTCGTCAGCCGTTACCGCGAGCGTGTAATGATTGATGTACAATACGGCCATTTTACTGAGCAGTGGAAAGCAGGAGTAGTATTTCTTGACGATCTCCCGGCATTCTGCGAGAACCTCCTTGAATGGCTTGTTCGCAAAATCATTCGCAAGGCGCAGGTATAACCGCTTGATATCAGCCTTTTCCATTTGCGGCGCATAACCCATCAGATCATCGATGCTGATGTTGAAGTAAGCAGCCAGCTTAGGTAAAAAAGTGATATCCGGATAACTTTGCTCCGTTTCCCATTTGGATACGGACGCCTTTGAAACACCCATGTAAGTTGCAAGCTCGTCCTGCGTGATTCCCTTCTCGCGTCGCTTGAGCACCAGGACACGCGCGATGTTGATTTCCTTCATAGCCTCACCTCAGAAAATATTATACTAGCCTCTGGAAATACTACAATGGATGGGTAGTTGATTGCGGTTAAATAAATCAACCTATGCGATACTTCGACTGAAGGATTATACTACATTGGAGCTTTACCTGAAAGAGCGGTTTGGTTTGTTTGGGTCGTGTAAAATCGATTGCATTCTTGTACTTTGTGCAGCTACCCCGTTCACGGACGGCGTAATGTGTGCTATAATCAGGCATAACCGTTCAAAACATTGACCGATTGGCTACACAATCAAAATACTTACTCAAGTGGAGGCGTGCCGTGGATACGTTTTTGCTAAAAGATGGGATGCTGATAGGCACCGCCAGCGCGGCCACACAGATTGAGGGCGGCAATCTGGATCATTCATGGATCGATTGGTATAGCAAAGGGCACATCGCGGATGGCGCAACCCCCGCGCGTGCCAATGATCATTTTAACCGCTGGCAGGAAGATGATGCCCTGATGCAGGAACTGGGCATGCAGATTGCCCGCATCGGTGTGGAATGGGCGCGTGTGGAACCTCAGGAGGGCGTTTTCGACGAGGCGGTTATCGCGCATTATGTACGAGAAATTGATCTGTTGAAAGCCTACGGCATCAAGCCGCTGGTAACGCTGCACCACTTCACGAACCCGATGTGGTTTGAACGGAGAGGCGCGTTTGAAAAAAAGCAGAATATACCGATTTTCATTCGTTTTGTTGAAAAAATGGTTTCCGCATTCGGCACACGCGTGAATGAGTATATAACCATTAATGAGCCAAATGTGTACGCGACAAACGGATATTTCTTTGGCGCCTGGCCACCGGGTGAAGAGTCACTCCGAAAAACCATTCAGGTCATGTCGGTGCTTACAGCGGCGCATATCGAGGCATACAGGCAAATCCATGCATTACAAGAGAAGCTTGGTATGCTGGACACGCGGGTGAGCTTTGCCAACCATGTGCGTGTGTTCGTGCCGGAAAACCCGAAAAACCTGAAGCATCTGATGTATGCGAAGCTTACGGAGCAGTTTTTTCAAGGGAGCCTGTCACGTGCAATGGGTACGGGGGAATTTCGGTTTCCGCTAAAAAATCTGAATCGCGTCACAAAAGGCTTATACTGTGATTTTATTGCAGTGAACTATTACAGCCGTTCAACGGTTTCCGGTCTCAAAGATGGGGTTCGCAAGGATGCGCCGGTGAACGATCTGGGTTGGGAGATCTATCCGCAGGGCATTGTGGAGTGCGCGCAGAAGCTTTATGCCATTCACCCGCTCCCGATCTATATTACCGAAAACGGCACCTGTGATAACAGCGATGCTTTTCGCTGTCGCTATCTGTATGACCATTTGAAGGTACTTTGCGAAAGTAGCCTGCCCGTTGAGCGCTACTACCACTGGTGTTTCTGCGATAATTTTGAGTGGGCGGAAGGGGAAAGCGCACGCTTTGGCATTGTACATATCGACTATCAAACGCAGAAGCGTACCGTGAAGAGCAGCGGGTATTTCCTGCGCGATATCATAGCCGCACATGGAGTCAACGAACAGATATACCGCCACTATGTAGAAAACCAGCATTACCATACCAATGTGAAATAGAGGGATAGACATGGACAAATGGTGGAAAGAACGGGTGGTGTACCAGATTTATCCCCGAAGCTTTCAGGACTCCAATGGCGACGGTATCGGCGATCTGCCGGGAATTATTTCACGGCTGGATGAATTGAATGCGCTGGGGGTCGGGATACTCTGGCTGTCACCAGTGTACCGCTCCCCAGATGCAGATAATGGCTATGACATCAGTGACTATCGGGACATCAACCCTAAATTCGGCACCATGGCGGACATGGATCGCCTGTTAGCCAAGGCGGAGAAGCGGGATATTAAAATCATCATGGATCTGGTTATCAACCATACATCCGATGAGCATGAATGGTTCAAACAGAGCCGTGATAAAGCAAGCCCCTACCGCGATTATTATATCTGGCGTCCCGCCAAGCCGGATGGCAGTCCGCCCAACAACTGGACAGGCTTTTTTATGGGCAGTACATGGGAATTTGACGCACAGAGCGGCGAATACTATCTGCACCTGTTTGATAAAAAGCAGCCTGATTTGAATTATCATAACCCCAAGGTGATTGAGGAAGTTAAAAACATTATGCGCTTCTGGCTGGATAAAGGCGTTGCTGGCTTCCGTTGTGATGTAATCAATGTAATCTACAAAACATCGCTGGAGGATGGCGTCAAGAGCTTGGCCGTGCAGGGCATTGAGCACTATAAGTCACAGGAAGGCAATCATGCCATCCTGCGTGAGTTTCGCCGTGATGTGCTCGACCATTATGATTGCTTTACCGTTGGAGAAACTGTTATGGTGGATGTAGCCGAGGCGAAAGAACTTTGCGATCCTGAACGGCGGGAACTGGATATGGTGTTCTACTTCAACCATTTAGAGGTAGATCGCCGAGTATCCCGCTATGTGCCTAAAAAGTTCAAAGCTAAAAATCTTTTGAATGTATACACCAAGTGGCAACAGGGGCTTTCATGGAATGCCCTGTACCTTGAAAACCATGATCAACCCCGTATTGTGAGCCATTACGGCGACGATCGGACGTATTGGGACAGAAGTGCTAAGTTGATGGCAACCATGCAACTGACGCTTCGGGGAACGCCGTTTATTTACGAAGGTCAGGAAATCGGCATGACGAATTTCGATTTCCATAGCATGAAAGAGCTTAAAGATGTGGAAAGCTTCAACATCGACAAGCTCATGAAAGGGTTACACATTCCCAAATGGCTACGGTGGCGTTGGATCAGGCTTTCGTCCCGCGATAATGCCCGCACACCTATGCAATGGTCAGCTAAACCTGGGGCTGGCTTTACGTCGGGTACCCCATGGATTGGGCTGAACGGCAATCACAAGTGTATCAACTATACAGCCCAGCAAGGTGACGAACACTCGATTTTGAACTATTACAAGCGCTTAATCGCCCTGCGTGCTGGCAGTGAAACCCTCAAGTATGGCGACTTTACTCCTTTGCTGGGCAATAACCGTGTCATAGCGTTTGCACGTACGCTTGGGAAAGAGCGCTATGTAACGCTGCTTAACTTTTCCAAGAGGGCAGCCAAAGCTGATTTTACAGGTGAAGTGGTTGTATCCAACACAGGAATCGCTACCTATATGGGTCGCTTGCAACCTTGGGAAGCCGTAGTGCTGAAGCAGAACGGGGAGGCGACAGTCGATTGATTGTTTTTGCAAACAACGAATTTCGGCTGAATACAGCACATACAAGCTACTGGTTTCGGGTGACAAAGGCTGGGCACTTGGAGCATGTGTATTACGGGAACCGCTTGCCGGATGACCAACCTATGGAGACACTTGCTATCAAGCGCACGGCGCAGATTGGCTCCAGTGTGCTGTATGATACTGAGGATGAAACGTATTGCCTTGATACAATCCCTTTGGAATGGTCAGGAATTGGCAAAGGAGACTACCGCAATACGCCGGCCGAGCTTAAGATGCCGGATGGAACATACACAACAGATTTTTCCTACCAAAACCACGAGGTCATGGATGGCTGTATCAGCATGGAAACACTCCCCTCCGCATATGGTTCGGCGGAGGAGTGCCGCACACTGACCCTGTTGTTGAAGGATGAAAGTAATCGTGTGACCTTGCTTTTGTACTATACCGTGTATGAAAAGACAGATGTAATTACACGCCGCGCCGTATTGATGAACGACAACGAGCGAACCCTGACCATCCGCAAGCTGATGAGCATGCAGGTGGATCTGCCAAACGATGCTTTTCGCATCATTACCTTTGATGGCGGTTGGATTAAGGAAGCGCACAGGCATGAGCGACCCGTCACCTACGGCACATTCGTAAATTCCTCCACCACAGGAGACAGCAGCAACCGACACAATCCGGGATTTCTTTTGGCGGTCGATGGTGCGGATGAAACGCGGGGGAATATATACGGTTTTAACCTTGTGTACAGCGGTAACCATTATGGAGCGGTTGAGCTTTCCAATCACGACCTGGCACGCGTTTGTATGGGGATCAATCCGCATTGTTTCGAGTGGACGCTGAAACAGAGTGAACGGTTTGAAACGCCTGAAGCCGTTATGAGCTTTTCCAGCGAGGGGTTCAACGGTTTGTCGGCTCACTTTCATGATTTTGTGAACCAGCACATTGTACGCGGAGATTGGCAAGGGAAAGAAAGGCCTGTGCTCATCAACAACTGGGAAGCCCATTTTTTTAAATTTACCCGGGGAAAACTCCTGAGGTTGGCTAGACGTGCCAAAAAGGTTGGCATCGAGCTGTTTGTGCTTGATGATGGCTGGTTTGGCAAACGCAACGATGATCATGCCGCACTTGGGGATTACACTGTAAACCGTAGAAAGCTGCCCCGGGGGCTTTCAGAATTTTCACAACGCATCCACCGCATGGGTATGCGCTTCGGTCTATGGTTTGAGCCGGAGATGGTCAATTCGGACAGTGATCTGTACCGTGCGCATCCGGAATATGCGCTGAACACACCGGGCAAAACACCGGCACTGGGAAGAAATCAGCTGGTACTCGATCTGTGCGACCCTCAGGTGCGAGATTACATCGTTGCGAAGGTGACCCATATCCTGGATACCTGCGCTATCGACTATGTGAAGTGGGATTACAACCGTCATATCAGCGATGCCTGCTCACCATGCCTTACAGATCAGGGCGAATTTTTCCACCGCTACCAATTGGGGCTATATGATGTGCTTACGCGCATCTTCAGGGGGAGACCGCACATCCTGTTTGAAAGTTGCTCCAGCGGCGGAAACCGGTTCGATTTGGGAATGTTATGCTTTTCACCACAGATTTGGTCGAGTGACGATACTGACCCGATTGAGCGATTGAGGATACAGGGAGGCCTTTCGTATCTGTATCCGCTTTCAACCATGGGGGCGCATGTATCGGAAGCGCCGCATCAGCAAACCCTACGCGATACGCCCCTGACTACTCGATTCAATGTGGCGGCTTTCGGCTGCCTGGGTTATGAGCTGGATTTAAAGTATCTCAGCTACGTGCAGCGGCGCGAGATACGCGGGCAGATTGCCTTTTACAAACAGCACCGAAACCTGTTGCAGTATGGCAGATTTTACCGTGGCGAAACGGAAAAGAACAATAAAGTAATGTGGCATTGCGTCGCTGAGGATCAAAGCACTGCGATAACGGGTTTTTACCAGATGCAAGCTTCTGCAAGCGAGGGTTTTGATCGGCTGCGTTTGATGGGACTTGCCACCCATCAAAGGTACAGTTTGAGTACTCATCCACAAAGCCTGTTCATCAAACGCTTTGGCGCACTCGTGAAGCATATTCTGCCTGTAATGCTCAATCCGGAGGGTTTCATTCTGCGAATGGCGAACCGCTACTACAACCTTACGGATTGTGTGGAAACCTACACAGGTTATGGCGAAGCCTTGATGAGTAGCGTGCCGCTTAACAACCAGTTTATCGGGAGTTATTATAATAAACATATTCGCCTGCTTGGCGATTTCGGCTCCAATCTGTATATCATAAAAGTCGCTCCCGAAACCGAAACTAAGGCCGAGGTGGCCAACTGAAATAAAGGGGAAGAATTATGGAAAAGAACTACGACCAGCGAAATCGATACTGTTTCGGATTGGGTACCATCGGCAGGGATATGTTCTATACCATGGTGAGCATGTATATCATGGTCTATATCACGGAGGTGCTGAATGTCCCAGATTCCACACTGGGCATCATGACGGTGTTGTTATTGGTGTTACGTTGCTTTGACGCTTTCAATGATCCGATCATGGGGCTTGTGGTGGATAACACCCACTCCCGCTTTGGTAAGTTCAAACCATGGATACTCATTGGGGCGCTCATTGGTGGAGTGAGCATGGTGCTCATGTTTGTGGATATGGGGCTGACCGGCGCCGCGTATGCCGCGGTGTTTGCCATTTGTTACCTGGTATGGGATGTGTTCTATGGGCTTAACGATATTGCCTATTGGAGTATGATGCCCTCGCTCTCTACCAACCAGCAGCAACGGGAAAAGATCGGCTCGTTTGCGCGCATCTGCGCCAACATCGGCTTGTTTTCGGTGGTGGTAGGCGTGATTCCAGCCACGAACGCCCTTACGAAAGTTACGGGCAATGCCAAGCAGGGATGGTTTCTGTTTGCATTGATTGTCGCTTTGGTGATGTTGGCGTTTCTGATGATCACACTCTTTGGCGTGAAGGAGCAAAAGGGCTATTTTAAAGAGGAAGAAAAAACAACACTGCGCGATATGTTCCGCGTGCTGTTTAAAAACGATCAGCTCATGTGGGTGGCGATTTCCATGTCACTGTTCATGATCGGGTACTGCACCACCACAACGTTCGGTGTGTATTTTTTCAAATATGCTTATAAAAATGAAAACATGTACTCCATCTTCGCTTTGGTGCTGGGTGTGTCCCAACTGTTGTCACTCAGTGTGTTTACCATTGTGCGTAAGCACTTCACCCGTCGCATGCTTTATACCATTGCGACCGGGCTGGTGATCGCGGGGTATGTATTGTTCTTCTTCTCGCCGATGAATATGGCGTTCATTGGCGTTGCGGGAATGCTCATCTTCATCGGGCAGGCGTTTATCCAGATGCTAATGCTGATGTTTCTGGCAGATTCCATTGAGTATGGACAGTGGAAGTTGGGCAAGCGTAACGAGAGCATCACGTTCTCAGTTCAGCCGTTCATCAATAAAATCGGCGGGGCGATTGCCAATGGTGTGCTGGGAGTAACGCTGATCCTTTCCGGCATCAATGCCGCGCCAACGCCTTCAGACGTCACACCGCAGGGGATTACCATGATGAAGCTTTCAATGCTGATTTTACCGCTGGTTGCGATTGTGGCGGGTTACATTGTTTATATGAAGAAATTCAAAATCGATGAAAAGCGTTATGCTGAAATTTTAGTAGATTTGCAAGCACGCGGCGATATCGCAGGGAATTCACAGGCAATCGACGTCACAGCCAGTGAAGTCCCCGAAAAATAGTAAGTGTTGATTTGAGGAGCAAATGGAAAGCATGACGTTCACAGGGAATATCAACAACATCCCAGATGATTTTATCTGAAAGGATCAAATTGGGCTGATAACTAAAGAACTGGGTAAAGCGCATGGGAGCCAAAATCTTTATGCCAATGTGGACAGCGTGCCGTTAAACGCGTATAGCACCAAATATCATAGCCATTCACAACAGGAAGAGTTCTTCTATATCCTTGCTGGTTGCGGGTTGCTTCGCCTGAATGAAACGGAACAGGAGATAAGCGCAGGAGATTTTCTCGCCAAACCTGCCGGGCAGGGAATTGCCCATACTTTCTTCAATTCCGGTAAGGAACCACTGGTGATACTCGATTTTGGCACTGTGGAAGCGGAAGATGCATGCTATTACCCTGAGGAACGGATGTTCATGCAAAAGTCCAACGGCGAAGTTCGAGTATTCCATGAAGGCAGCCTGACAGAAAACTGGACAACGGAGCCTAACGCATAAACGGCTGGTATTCAACGAAAGAGCGCTCGTCTGCAATCGGGCGCTCTTTATACTCGTTTGAAAAACTGTGAGAATATTCATTTGTATGCAAACGCTTCAGAATGAACCGAAATCGCAGGGATCGGATGAAAAACCGAGCCAAGAATGATTCGTGAGCAATCAGACATGCCCTGCCGATGAAATGCCTATGGATTTTGTTTATTTCAAGAACAGATTGATCACATGCCAAGCTGTTTATAAAAAGGAATAAAGCAAACCAAGATAACGTAATTGAATAGGAGCAACAGACGTGGAACCCTGACGAAGGTTGAGAAGAACATATCGCTTAGCTCCAAACAACGGATGAGTAGAAAACTGAATGAAAATCTGTTCCTCGCTCGTCTGTTTTTCTCAAGACAGCATGTGCAATTTGTTAAATCACAGGAAAATGTAGGGCAAACCCTTTATATGCTTGCGATTTGCACATATCACTGCTATAATTCTCGGTAATGCGATACCGTATGGCTGTATGGCACAACATCGGCATGGAAGCATCTTGAAAGGGCGGCGAATTCTATTTGAAAACTATGCAAGGTAAAGGGGAGGCATGGTGAAACGGATAGCAGATTGCGCCGAGAACAAGCCTTTTTGTTATTACATTGCTGAGAGTATTCCCACTTCCTGTGGGATGCACCTGAAACACCTCATCAATGCTAATGGGTGAAAAGTTGGAAGGTGATCCCCGTTTCAAATCATCGCTTTTGGGATGGGGGTCATGTATGGATTCATGGTTTGACATCCTTTCTTTGCTGAGAAACCAATACCTGCCATCATCAAACATCAAAATCGTGATTACTCATAACCTCTAAACAATCACGTATAGGAGGGTTACCCTTTGAAAAAGTTACAGAGAATCAGCTTCCCGATTGTTGTGCTCAGCACGTTATGTATGATTATTCATTTCTATATGTTCTCATTGCCGGATTGGTCGGTGAGGGTGATCGGTGTACTACTGCTGCTTTCGTTGTTTGCAATGGTGTTCAGTACCACACGCCTATCGATGACCAAATAAGTATGATGCAGCCATGACGGCGCAGGGAAGGTAGAGCCAAAAATGAGACGCAAAGATCGAGAGATTACCGACCGTCAGAAAATGGAGGAAGTCATCCTATCCTGCGATTGCTGTAGATTGGGTCTGGTCGACGGCAACAGCGCTTACATCGTTCCGCTCAACTTTGGTTATAGCATAACCGGTGATCGGGCGAGCTTTTATTTTCACTGTGCCAAGGAAGGGAAAAAACTCGATCTGATTAAAAGCAACCCAAATGTTGGCTTCGAACTGGATACAAACCATGCAGTTCATGAAGGCGAAAAGGCCTGCGACTATGCCTTTCGCTTTCGCAGTATCATTGGTAAAGGCGTTGCAATGCTGGTCGAAACCATGGAAGAAAAGAAAGAAGCGCTTCGGCTGGTTATGAGTCATTACAGTGACCGTGACAACTGGACATTTAGCGACACGGAGGCAAACAGCGTGACCATCCTCCGCGTGGATGTGATGGAGATTGCCTGTAAAGAGCACTTGTAAGATAGATACCCATTTCCATTGCGCCCATCGAAAAATGGGCGTTTTCTTCAGTTTACGCGGTGGTTCGACCCATTTTCATTGATGCTGAAAGAGGATTCCTCTGTTCACGCCACGAAGTATTGATTAAAATAACAAAATAAGGGAAAGCGGTCAACAACCTATCGTTTACCAAATGGTAAAAAATCGCGGCTATCCTGATCCTTATGTTTTGAATGCTAATAATCTGTCCAGAAATATAGACAGACCCAGTGATCGTCAATGAGTATAACGATGGACTGTTGTTGAAGAGAAAGAATGGAGGCATTTTTGTGATTCATGATCAGTGGTATGCTATTTTACCGTCTTCAGGAGTCAAAGCCGGAGGCATTACTGCCGTGAAGAGGCTTAACTTGGATTTGGCCCTGTTTCGCACGAACAGTGGCGCGATTGGCTGTGTTGTGGATCAATGCACACACCGAGGAGCCGCGCTGAGCAAGGGGCGGAATACCGGTGAATGTCTCCGATGCCCATTCCATGCTTTGGAATTTAACAAAGACGGTAAATGCACCTTCATTCCCGCCAACGGTCGCGCATCCACACAGGACAACAGCCGCTATAACATACACGCCTATCCTGTGCGGGAACAGAATGGTATCATTTTCATTTGGTATGGCGACCCGGAACGGGCGACCGATACGCTCCCCTTTTTTAACGACAACTTGGATGGGTTTGTTTACAGTGAAATTGCGGATCACTGGAACACGCAGTATTCACGCGCAATCGAAAACCAACTAGACGTTGTGCATGTACCGATAGTGCACTACAACACCATTGGGCGCGGAAATAAGACGCTCATCAACGGTCCAAAAGTCATCTTTGAGGATGATAACCTGATCACAAGCGCCAACAATGAGGTTGACCATGGACAAATTCCTAAACAACCGGAAGATTGCGTCATTAAGGATACTTTTCTTAGGTTTCGCTTTCCAAATCTCTGGATGAACCATATCAGTGAGAAACTTCGCGTCATTGCATATTTCGCGCCAGTGGATGATGAAAACACAATCCTATACATTCGCTTCTACTGCAAGATTACCGGAATAAAGGCCATCGACAATACGATCGCCTGGGTCGGCAAGTTCATGAACCGGGTGATCGAACGGCAGGATAAACGAGTGGTTATCACCCAAAAGCCCAAAGCTTCCACATACCATTCTGAAGAAAAACTGCTGATGGGGGATGGACCCATTATCGAGTACCGCAGGCGCCGCGATCAACTACAACAGAAGAATTGACAGTGGCTGGCCTGACAAGCAGAATTCATTCCCTGTAATATACATAACGCCTGACAGACCATGATCATGCCAAAGGAGCATACGCAATGAGCATTGGCTATGCCTGCCTCACGCTGGGCGTTCCGTTTACCGACATGAAAAAGTGCCTGATCAAAAACGCTGACGAGGTGCGCTTGAACCAACTGATAGCCGCCAACCTTTGTGCGCTGGAGCGGATGGTAGACTACAATCTTCGAAATGGAATCAAACTGTTTCGCATCAGTTCTGATATCATCCCCTTTGCATCCAGCCCAGTCAACAGTATACGTTGGTCGGAAGATTATGCTTTCCAACTTGCTGAAATCGGGCGAAAGATCAGGACGGGAGGGATGCGTGTATCCATGCATCCAGGGCAGTACACGGTGCTCAACTCTCCCAATGCACAGACTGTTGAAAACGCCATACGCGAGCTGGATTATCATGCACTGTTTCTAGACAGCCTCGGCTTGGATGCAAGCCATAAGATCATTTTGCACTTGGGCGGCGCATATGGCGATAAAAGCTTGGCTATCAAGCGTTTTACCGAGCGGTATCAAGCGTTGGATGATCGAGTAAAAGCCCGGCTCGTGATTGAAAATGACGATAAAATCTACAATATTCAGGAAGTGTTGGAAACAGGACTTGATAACCGAATTCCGGTCGTGTTTGATAACCTGCATCATCAGGCAAATCATGGTGGTGATGGCGGAGGAGAACAGAACTGGATTGCCGAATGCGCAAAGACATGGGGGCGTGACGATGGAAGGCAGAAAATCCACTATTCGCAGTCAAATCCGCGAAAAAAAGTAGGGGCGCATTCACTGAGCATCGATATCGATGCCTTTTTGCACTTTTATGAAAACCTGGCTCTGCCAAAGCCGGATATTATGCTGGAGGTTAAGGATAAAAACATTTCAGCGATCAAGTGTGTGCTTTGCACGGCAGAAAAAGGCGAAATGGGAGCGCTGGAACGTGAATGGGGTCGATATAAGTACCTTGTGCTGGAACATTCGCAAGCAATCTACAATCAGATTCGTATTCTGCTGAAAGATAAATCGGCTTATCCGGCAGTAGCCTTTTACCGGCTGGTGGAAGAAGCGATGCGGATCCATATTCCCGTTGGAGGTGCGGTAAATGCAGCAACGCATGTTTGGGGATATTTTAAAGATTGCGCATCGCAACGCCAGAAGGCTGATTTTCTCAAGTATATTGATGGATACGCCAAGGGGATCGTACCGCTTTTTTCGCTCAAGCATAAACTGCTTTCATTGGCATTGGAGCATAAACAGACCTATTTGTTGGAGTCCTATTACTTTGTGAAGCTCTACAGCGATGCCCTGACTACCGTGGATAGGGATTAAATGGTTAAACAGAAGAATGATTTTGCTGCTCAATGATCATTGCTGATAACACCATGATTTTATAAGCATGTTTCTGAAAGAATCGCCAATTTGAAGCATTTAAAGGGAATAGGTGCGTTTATTTAACAACAATTTTGGTTTGATGATGAATGATCACATGTTGTAAGCTATAAATCGAATATCTCCTCCAAGAACAAGCCTTCTTTTAAATGTTTAATTTTGGGTTCATTTTGCTGTGTTATAATGCTGACAGAGGTGATTGTGATGTTTCACGTGCTGGTAGCGGAGGATAATCCAAATACGCGCAAATTGATGGAAACCGTGCTCAGACGCGAAGGCTATCAGGTATACACGGCACAGGACGGGCGGGAAGCCTTGCGCTTGATGGATGAACAGCATATTGATATTGTGCTGCTGGATATCATGATGCCTAACATGGACGGGTACACTTTTACAGAGGAACTTCGGGAAGGTGGCAATACTACGCCCATCCTCATGGTAACCGCCAAACAGTTGCCTGCCGATAAACACAAAGGGTTTTTGGCAGGTACGGACGATTATATGACTAAGCCTGTGGATATGGAGGAGATGCTCCTGCGCATGCGGGCATTGCTTCGGCGGGCACAAATTGTCAGCTCACACCGCCTGTCAATTGGCGATGTGGTGTTGGAATACGATTCACTGACCGTGACCCGGGGAGATGAACGTCAAACATTGCCGCAGAAAGAGTTCTATCTATTATATAAGCTGCTCGCCTCCCCGGATAAAATCTTTACGCGAATCCAGTTGATGGATGAAATTTGGGGTATGGAGTCTGAAAGTACAGACACTACTGTGAATGTGCACATCAATCGCCTGCGCAGGCGGTTTGAAAACTACTCTGAATTTGAACTGGTTGCCGTAAGGGGACTGGGCTACAAGGCGGTCAAGAAAGTATGATCAGGCGATGGCAACATAATATGCGGCTTTCCATTCTTTTCTCGCTGGTGGTGCTGGCTATTTTCATTGTCACCAGCCTGATCATAGTGATCATTGCTTTGACGGCTATGCATTTTGGATTGGTCGACAAATTGGGGTTGCGTCGCTCCTTTCCCATCATAGTGGCTCTCATACCTGCAAGCGCGGTTGTAGGAACACTGGTTACATTGATCTTTGGCCGAATACCGCTTCGACCCTTCCGAGAATTGATAGACGCTATCAACCATTTGGCGGCTGGTGATTTTTCAGCACGGCTAACCCTTGGACATATGAGAGAGTTCCGCGAATTGCGCGACAGCTTTAACCGTATGGCTGGAGAACTCAATGGTATTGAGCTGTTGCGGGGCGATTTTGTCAATAACTTTTCCCATGAATTTAAAACGCCGATCGTATCGATCAAAGGATTTGCTGAAATCCTCAAGAATGATGATCTCCCCAAAGAGGAACGGGATGAATATCTGGATATCATTATCCGTGAATCTGCGCGACTTGCGACTATGGCCACCAATGTGCTTAACCTGTCTCGCGTTGAAAATCAGTCCATTGTTGCGGATAAAAAGACCTATAACCTGAGTGAACAGATCAGGCGGTGCATTTTATTGCTGCAATCAGGGTGGGAGCAAAAGAATCTCCAGATGGATATTGACTTGGAAGAGGTAGAAATCAACGCCAATGAGGAATTGCTGAACCAGGTGTGGGTGAATCTTCTGGATAATGCCATTAAATTTTCGAGTGATGGCGGGAAAATCGTAATGGAATTATTCCGAAAAGGCAGTACAACCGAGATGGTGATACGTGATTATGGCCTTGGGGTCAATGAAAAAGATCTTGAGCATATTTTTGATAAATTCTATCAAGCTGATGCATCGCGCGCCATCCCCGGCAACGGTCTTGGGTTGACACTGGCACAGAAGATTGTGCAACTGCATAGCGGAAACATCACCTGCACTAGCAAGTCGGGGCATTGGACAGAGTTTACGGTAAATCTGCCGCTCGGATAAGTCCCTATACATGAAACGGTTTCAACTTTTGGATAGATCGGTACATTGGAATTGATAGAGGTATGCATCATACTCTGTTTTGCGGAAACGGCGTTTAAAGTTAACGCTCAGTTTATCGTCGCATGATACAATGTTCAAGTAAACCAAAGTGTTTGGAATAATTAGGAGGTTCTTGTGGTGAAAAAAGGCCGTAAATGGATTATAGCAGGTGTTGTTATTGTTGTGATTGTGGTTGCGGTTGCACTACTGTCAGGCGGCAAAGGGACAACCAGATATGCGGAAGCTACCGCCTCTACCGGTACCATTACTACCTACTACAGTTTTTCTGGCAATATGGATGTAAATAACTCCGTAACCGTAACATCACCGTCCGATACTACGGTTTCGGAAATCTACGTAACGCCCAATAGCACGGTATTAAAAAATGCCCGTTTGATGCGCCTGGCAGATGGCACTATCGTGAAAGCCGATATCGCGGGCGAAGTTACGTCGATAGAGGTTGCGGTGGACAGCGTTGTCAAGACTGGCGCGACACTTGCCGAAGTCATGGAACTTACCAGTATGAAAGCTACCTTTAAAGTAGATGAATACGACGTGTCCGCCATACAGATTGGAAAAGCTGCCCAGCTCACGGTGGACGGAACCGGCGACAGTTTTGAAGGCAAGATCACAAGTATAAACAAACGCGCAACGGTGGATGGCGACTTGAGCTACTATATCGCAACAGTTGATCTGACGGGGCAGCAAGTACCGGCGAATGCATTTCCCGGTATGCAGATTACCGCGAAGGTGCTCAACAAGCAGGCGGAAAATGCCGTATTGCTCACGATGGATGCGGTCAGGTTCACCGCTCAAAACACACCGTACGTGCTGATGCGCGATGGCGATAAAGTAAAGGAATTGAGCATCCAAGTCGGGATCAACGATGGTACAAACGTTGAAATCACGGAGGGGCTGAAGGCCGGTGATTCTGTGTTGTATGTATCCACCGCAAACGAGGTCGTCCAGAGCTCGATGGCATCACAGCGTAGCAGCTTTGCCTCGGGAATAAAGGAAGCCAGAGGCCAATAAGATGCAAAACGATTTTTTCCATATGACGGGCATCGTAAAACAATACCAAATGGGCGTTGAATTACAAACGGTGTTGCGTGGAATCGACCTGACTGTAAATGAGGGGGAATTCCTTTCAGTGCTTGGCCCCTCCGGAAGCGGTAAATCAACACTGATGAATATCATTGGCTGTCTGGATACGCCAACCGAAGGAGAATACATCCTGCGTGGCCGTAATATTGGCAAGCTGGACGCCAAGCAACTGGCGAGAATTCGTAATCAGGAGATCGGGTTTGTGTTTCAGTCTTTTCAATTGCTGCCAAGATTGGATGCCCTGCGCAATGTCGAACTTCCACTGATCTATGGTGGTTTGGGAGAAAAGCAGCGTATGGCGCGTGCCGAGGAAATGCTCGTGCGCGTAGGGTTGCAAGACAAGCTTCACAATCGCCCCAACCAGCTTTCCGGCGGCCAGCAACAGCGAGTTGCCATCGCCCGGGCATTGGCAACCAACCCAAGCATATTGCTGGCGGACGAACCCACCGGCGCACTGGACCAGACAACCGGTAGACAGGTGATGAAACTGTTTGAAGAAATCAATCGAGAGGGACGCACGATCATCATGATCACGCATGATCTCTCCATCGCGCAACATGCGCGGCGTATTGTGCGCATCCTTGATGGTGTGCTTTTGGAAGGGGAGGAGCACAATGATCAAGAAGACGCTTAGTTTGTGGAAAGAAAGTCTGCGGATGTCGCTGGCGAATATCTGGAGCAGTAAAATGCGATCATTCCTCACTGTGCTGGGTATCGTGATCGGCGTTACAGCCATCATTGCGCTGGTTACCATCATGCAAAGCGCAACTTCAAAGGTGACTCAGCAGTTTACGGCTATGGGAACAGGCCGACTGGTTGTGAACGCATCAGGGACAGCGCTTAAAACCGGCCTTACACTGGATGATCTGGAAACAATCAAATCCATCCAGAATGTCGAAGGCGTGTCCCCCAGCGTATCTACAACAGCTACTGTCAAGTCGGATAATGATTGGGTGAAGGATGTAACGATTGATGGCTATAATGAGATGTACTTTAAGCGGAACGCCAAATTGGTAGATCGTGGGCGTGAACTGTCGTCATTGGATGTGGACAGCAAAAACCGTGTTGCACTGATTGATGTCACCGCTCAAAAGCAACTCTTCTACGGCAAAGATCCTATCGGTCAGAAAGTATACATCCGTGGAAACGAGTTTATGGTAATCGGCGTTCTTTCCGAAGCGGACAGTAGCGACGTACTTGCACAGGCACAGGATTCCACCACAGATGGAGGCCGAATCATCGTGCCCTACAGCACACTGATGACGCTCACCGGTGTTCGCAACATTTCATCGCTGAGCGTGTATGTGACGGATACCGCTTACACCAAGCAGGTGGAGGCGGATCTTGAAAGTGTGCTGAAGGCGGCTTTCAATTATAAGGATAACAGTTATCGCATCATTAACATGGAAAGCTTGGTGAGTACCATGGATACCATGCTTTCAATGATGACTATGCTGCTGGTAGGGATTGCCTCCATTGCACTGCTTGTGGGCGGTATTGGGATTATGAATATGATGCTGGTTACCGTATCGGAACGCACCACTGAAATCGGCCTGCGAAAAGCATTGGGTGCTGAGCCGGGGCAGATTCAATTGCAGTTTTTGATAGAATCGATTATTCTGTCGATATCGGGCGGAATCATCGGGGTTATTTTTGGATTAACATTATCCTATATCTTCAGTATCATTGCCAGCCTAGGATTTGCAATTTCCGGCTCGGCCATTGCGCTAGGTGTAGGATTCTCGGCGGCAGTCGGCATTGTGTTCGGTTGGGCTCCCGCCCGCAAAGCCAGCACACTGAACCCAATCGACGCGCTACGCAGCGTTTGAGCATACGGAAAGGATGTAATACCATGAAAAGAATGATCGTTTTGTTACTGACCTTAGGTTTGATATTTACCGGTATACCTGCCCTGGCAGAAACCGCTTCAAGCGGGGTCTCCTATTCCGGTACGGTTGCATATCACGCCACACGGTCGATCACAGCGCCATTTGGAGGCACAATGGCGGATTATAGCCTGAAAGCAGGCGATGCCGTTAAGACAGGTGATGCAATGTTCACCCTTTCAACCACGAAGGTGTACGCGCCGTTTGATGGAACCGTACACGGGGTGCAGGCGCAACCGGGTGACGAAGCCGCTACGGTTTCCGACCGATTCGGCGCGCTCCTGTATATGGAGCCAACTGGTAAATATACGGTCTCCGCCACTACCGCCAACGCTTATAAAAGCGACAGCAACAACAACGAAAACCGTTATCTCAATGAAGGCGAGACCGTCTACCTGCGCAGCTCGGATGATAATGACCGCACAGGCGTGGGCGTTATCACCACAGTGGATGGCCGCAACTTTACGGTAGAAGTAAAGGAAGGCAACCTGAACGTCGAAGATACGGTATCTGTCTACCGTGACATGAAATATACCAATGCAGGGCACATTGCCAGCTATGCCAAGGTGCAGCGCGCGGCGTCGTCGGCGATCAAGGCGGAGGGCAGCGTGCTCAAATGCCTGGTGACCGAAGGGCAGAACGTGAAGCGCGGCGATCTTCTGCTGGAGACCGTCACAGGCACGCTGGACGGTTTGAAGGGTGTGAGTGATACGATTACCGCACCTGAGGAAGGCACGATCGTTTCTGTCACAAAGGCATCTGGCGCAGCGATCAACCAGAATGATGTGCTTGCCACCTACTATACCCAGGATGACCTTTGGATCCAGTTTACGGTAGATGAAAGCGATCTGGACACGATCGTTGCTGGAATGAAAGCAAAGGTTACGTTCGATGCGCTCACCACCCGCGATGCACTGGAAGGATCAGTGGTATCTGTGGCATCAATACCCGGAGAAACCGGTGGAAGTTCTAAGTACATGGCTTATGTGAAGGTTTCGGATACCGCTACCCTGCGCGACGGCATGACTGTATCGGTGTATCTGCAATAACGTTAGCCGTACATGATCTGGAGTGTGAATTCTATCAATCTGATGCAGTAGCAACAAGGTGAAGCCAATAAAACGCGAGTTTTAGATCTCCTTGTATCAGGATTTCTCTGGAGTTAATGTTTTTACCATGGGGAACGCGTCCCCACACTTCTGTGAATGAATCGTAGGTGCTCAAAACTACACAAAGCGAATGACCTATTCTTAAAGAATGGGTCATTTTCTATGATGAAATCAAACGGAAGGGGACGAAAACAACAGCGAAATTAGACAAGCAAGAAAGTTGAAATGGATACCAATGGAGCATGGAGAAAACGTATTTTATGATCAATGACCGGCATAGCAGGTAAAGGTTGTGGAAGAGTCGAAAAAGACGTTGTACCCTTAACCTTTTCACGCGATAAACTGAGTGTTAG
>Ga0302293_10000201_pt1 | contig 34909 bp, 31 predicted proteins | sample III_Fen_N2_2_FD_198758 | JGI IMG/M metagenome (GOLD analysis project Ga0302293, IMG submission 198758) | Peat permafrost microbial communities from Stordalen Mire near Abisko, Sweden - III_Fen_N2_2 | ecosystem: Environmental > Terrestrial > Soil > Wetlands > Permafrost | place: Sweden: Abisko...
AAACCAATGCAAAACCCGGCGATAAAGTGATCGTCACGTACACGATTAAAAACACAACAAAGTTTGACATGACGGATATCACACTGATCGACGAGAACATCAGCGATCAGCCTATTTTTCAGAATGAGACGCTCCGCGCAAGCCGAACGATGTCTTACGACTTTTCGTATACCATGGGCGATGTGAGCGTAACGAGTACGCCGATCGTGACATACACGGTCAATGGAAAAACGAAGACGTTTTCTTCGCTGGATCCACTGGAACTCACCATGGTGCTCATTCAACTTGAGCTAAATGTGCAGGCTGGTACGCCGACCTCGAGCGGAGTTACGTTTACCATTGATGTTACCAATACCGGTACGCAGGCCATCAGCAACATTTCGATTATGGATGAACGTGAAAACCTCGTGAATGAAACGCCGTTTAACCTCGACCCGGGTGAGAACACGAGTTTTTCGTATGTGGTTGTGCCGCTGATGACGGAGCCGCTCAGAAACGTTCAATTCAAGCTCTCCGGCACCGATCCGTTTTCGGAGGCTTACGAACTCGCTCCGGCAGACATCTATGAGGTGTATCCGTTTGTGGACGCGTCGCAGATCAATGTTACCGTTCGCGCGGAAACCATCACGCCCTGGACGCAGGCGAATGGCAAACTCAGCGCGCGCATAGTCATCACCAACCACAGTTCTGTAGAATTGACGAATATTACAGTGTCGGAAACGACAATAGGCGTCATGAAAAATTATGACCTTCTGCCTGCCGGTGAAACGACATTCGATCAAGAAGTGCAGCTTGGTTCTCCGCGCAACCTAAACATCACTGTTAAGGGTTACGATCCGACCGGAACCAACCGCACGCTTGCTAACTGCGTGATGCCGGTTGCCTACGGCACCGAGGCAACGCCGGAAAGCGCCACAACACCAATTCCGACGAGTGGAACGAGCTTCAATATCTTTGGCGGCATCAGCAACGGAATTGCAAAAATTCTGATCATCCTCGGTTTGCTCATGGTATTTTCGGTGATCATCTTGGTAGTTCTCACCGCGATGGAGCGCTCCCGTATGCCGCGCGCATTCAGCGATGAATTTGACGATGAAGATGATTATGTGGAGCAGAAGCAACCACACCGCGCCGCGCCGCATGTTTATCGCGAGACGCCGGACTCGGAAGAGATCAGTTACACCAAGCGAATGTTTGTCGTGAGGGATGAGGAACCGTTTATTCCCAAACAGGAACCAATTCGTTTGTCCGCACCGCAGCTGAGGCCTTCTGACCAGCCGCACGTCGTTTTTGCGCCACCACCGCGTCAGACGCAACCAGTTCCGTCTCAAACGGACGAACTCGCCCAGCGGCTGGTAGAGACAGCGAGAACGCGATACACCGAAGAGCAAAGCAACGCAGCGTATCGGCCCGTGAGCGACTCAGTCAAGCCGTATACGCCGCACCCGCAACAAAGAGCGCAGGTCGCTGCACCGCGCGTGTTTGACTACAAAAAACAAGCGAAAGCGCAACCCGTTCATAAGCAGTCCGTCACGCGCGTTCGTAAAACCGGATCCACGGATATGGACGATGAGGAGTAACAGATCGTGTTTCAAGGACTAAACGAAGACACTTATCAATTTTTCTGGGAGATTGCGTTCAATAATGAGCAGTCTTTCTATGATGCGAATAAAGAGCGCTATAAGAAAAACGTCTATGAGCCGCTCAAGGAGCTCGCTATCGCTATTACGCCTGCCGCGCAGGAGATCGACGCCGCATTCAATGTCCGCCCGTCCTCCATTGTCTCTCGCATTCGGCGGGATACGCGCTATACCCACGATAAAACGATGTTTCGCGACCACGCTTGGCTGGGTTTTCGCCGCCCCGGCGGGATGCTCAGCGAAAGCCTCGTTGTATACGCGGAGTTTGAGCGCGAAGGATACGGCTACGGCATGGGCATGTATGGCTCAAACCCGGCGCTGATGCGCGAGATTCGTCCGCGCATGCTTGCCAAAGCGGATCGGTTTCTTTCGCTGGTAAACGATCCTGCGTTTACCGCGCGTTTTGAAGTGGTGGGTGATTCGTTTAAGCGACCGAAGTTTACCGACGCGCCGGAAGGATTGCTGCCTTATCTCAACCGAAAAGGATTGTCCTTCTGCTTCTCCTCGCCAAACTTGAAAAAGACGCTATCTCCAGCGATTGCAGATGAAATCATTGAAGGATTCGGGATGCTCAAGCCGGTATTTCGGTTGTTGATGGGGCTGGACGATTGATTGATGCGTGATTTTTTGAAATCAATGATATAAAATTCAGAAAAAAAGCTATAAAATATAATTTAAATAAGCTATAAAATACAAATAAATTAACGGAGGAACTCATCCATATGGAAATGTTTATCGATCAAAAGCCGGATAAAAAGCAAACCTATGTCGGACTGATGGTGGTGCTGGTTTTGTTGTTTGTGCTAGGTCTTGTGCTGATACTTACATCTGCATCTATCGGACTTTCGACCGCGAGTACAGAGCTAGCGAAAAGCGGCGGCAGTATGGATTCTCCGATGTATCAGTACATCATGTCCAACACGGCGGAGAGCTACCGCATCGTTGGCGCAATCCTTGCAATCATCACCGGCCTCGGTGCACTTCTCGCAGGGCTTGCCGATTACCTGCAGAAAAAAGCGTAATACTGCATTTCAGGAAAAGCGTGGTTTTAAAGTTAGGAATGATTTGATCTATCGAAACAAAAGCATCTCAGAGCTTACACGAATCGATACATAGGAAAAGTAACAAAGAGCCACCGTTTCCTCCCGCACAAAATGATCTGCGGGAAGAGACGGTGGTTCTTATAAGTCTTCGCTTCAAGATGATATCTGCTCAAGTGATACTAAATACAAATCAATTATGAACGACGTAGATCACAACGGAACTAGTTGTTCAACAAAAAAATCAATCATGCACACTGTAAATCGTGACAGTAGCGTTTTGATAAAACACCTCGAAGTGCTCTGTAAAATAGTTGATATCAATTGTGTAGTTCGCCAGCTCGCTGGAGCCGATGAACACATAATCGATATTGTATTCCTTCGCCAACGAGTCGAAATAAAATTCCGGCTGCTCATACAGTAGCGGCAGCGCGTTTTCACGTGCAGAGTAGTCCACACCGTGGAAGTAGAGATAGGAGCCGGAGCCGCAGACGATATTTCGGCCAGTCAACGCGGCAATACAGTTGTTGTGGTTGTTATAGGTTAGAAACGTGGCGTCCGGTTCAGCGTTCTCTTTGACATAATCCGCGGCGGCAACCTGATCGGAATCGATCAGCTGATATTCGGAGACATACTCGCGCCCAAGCGTCAATGCACCGGAGAGAAAGAGTGTGATGCACACGATCGCGGAAAGCAGCGCAACACTTGCGCGGTTACGCGCTGCACCGCGTGTGAGTCGATCTTTTACGTCAAATAGCCAGCTGCCGACGAGCCCGCAAGCATAGACAAACGCAATAAAGAGCAGTTTGTTGTTGTCATATGTGTTGGGCTGAAACTGAATGAACTCCGCAATCAACCAAATCAGCGCGCCGCCGCCTACCACGGCTTTGTCTTCCTTGCTCGCGGCGAGAAATGCAACAGGAGTCAGCAGAGCGATGAGCCCGAAGTTTTTGATATAAAACCAGATATAGTTATCCGATTCGTTTGCCCAGTTAAAGTGAAACTTTAGAAAACTTCCGGACTGCCGGAAGGTGAAGAATATCAACTGCGGCAAAGCGAGCAGTAGCACAATACCGAGAAATTTCGCATAGCCGAGCCACTGCGCCTTACCTTCTTTTCTAACGAGCGAACGAATGAAATAAAACCCGCTTATGATGCCAAGAGCTAAAAAGGAATGCGTATGAATCAGCGGCAGCGTGCCAGCAAGAATGCCGAGCGGGACAAATACGCTCGTGTCACGCTTAATCGCCGCGCGGTGGAGCATGAAGAGGCAAGGGAACAGCAACGACCACCCGAACAGCAGCGCGCGCTGGGGAATCATCATATCCGCTATCGGGTTCACCCACCGCATGCCGTTTGACACAAAGTTGGTGGGCGTTTCGTAAAACGCGGTAAAGAGTCGTGTCAGATTTTCCGGGTGATCCTTGAGCAGATCGAAAAAGTACCAGAATCCGAAACCGCCGCCAACGAAGAACAGCAGCATAGCGAACACGGACTTTCTCGTTTCACCCAACCACTCTTGGAAGAAGCAATACACGCCTGAGACCACGAGAAGCATCGCGTAACTAGCCGTCAGTACAGTTGCGAAACGCAGACTCGTGCCAAAGAGATAAATCGTTGAGCCAACGCTTTCGCTCAGGAACGGATAGCACACGAGCTTATCAGGGCAGATGGAGTACATTGGCGGAAAAGTGCCCTGCGTCGCGATGCTGGTGATGAACCCCAAGTGCATCGCCAAATCTCCATAGGTCGACTGCCCGACATAGAGCGCGCCATCCTTCAGCACGATGGTATGCGTTGAGAGCAGCACTAGACAGAGAGCAAGCAATAATCCGCCCGCGATGAAAAACGGCACTTCCGCTTTCCATGGGGCAATCGTCATCGCGCGCTTTCGTGAAAAATAGAATCCTGCGGCTCCAACCAGACACGCGAGCAGTAATCCAAGCAATTGCGCAGGCATAAAAAATCCGAGCGCAAACGAAAACAACGCCGGGAACCACATTAGCATCGCCATTCCAAAGGCAAGGCCGAGCCAAATGCGCACGAGCGGCTTTTCGCGGTAAAAGAGTAAGCGGCTGATGCCAATGCCGGACGTGGCAAAGAGAACAACGTAGCATACGGATAAAAATTCCGCCATAACGGATGATGATCTCCTTATACAGTATTATTTTATAGTCGCGAGTGAATGCGCATGAAAAAGCGGGCAGCGTTAGCCCGCTAGGTCTGTATCTTTATTATTTACCAAAGAATTTGGCAAACGGTTCTACTGTCGCGTTGAGATTTGCGATCGCAGCGTTCAACGTTACGATATCAATCTTCGAGAAGGATTCCACTCCCGTTTTCAGTTCCGCTATCGTTGCATTGAGAGACTGCATATCCAGCTCGTTGAGCGACTTGACCGCCGCATCAGCGACCTCAAGCGTGTCGGTTGCCTTAAGCGCGAGAGCGTCAATATTGGATGCTAAGGTTTTTATGTCGACATCCTGCACGATGATAAGCGCTTTGTTCGCCTCGGAAACAGTTGAGAACAGCATTGGGACCAGAATACCCGCGCTAACGACGATAACAACCGTGACCAAGGAGACCAGAGCGACGCAGACGCGCATGAGTTTTAACTTTTTTTGCTCTATCTTCTTTTGTTCTTCCGAATTTAAAAAGAGTTCGCGAACATAATCGATCACATCGAATGATTCGCTGTTTTTCAATTTTTCATCGTTGTCAATATTCGCTACGGGTTCGAGCGATAGACCTTCGCGTGTTTCTTGCATGCTTGGTTGATTCCTTTCGATGCTGGATCAAAAAAATCAGTGTTTGATGCTTTACTGTTTTAAAAAATCAGGCAGTTTTTTATCAATATTTAATCCAGTATACCATAGAATGGATATAATAGAAATAAACAGAGTCACAGTAACGGGGGAGCGCAGTATGGTAAAAAAATTAGATGAAAAACAAGCGGAGCAGATTCGCGTAGAATCTCCAATCGGTAGACTGATTCTCTCTGCACGGGATGGGGCGGTGGTATCGCTCGGCCTTTTGCGATCCGGCGGAGAAGAAATCCCGGATACAAGTACTGCCGAACCCGTGTTGAACCAGGCGGCAGAGCAGATAAAAGAGTATTTCAACGGGAACCGGACGGCGTTCACATTTGCGATGCGACCAACAGGAACTGCGTTTCAGCAAAGCGTCTGTGAAGAGTTGCTGAAAATCCCGTATGGAGAAACAAAGACCTATGGCGAGATTGCAAAGGCGGTCGAAAATCCGAAAGGCTCCCGTGCGATTGGCATGGCCTGCAACAAAAACCCGATCATGATTGCAGTTCCTTGCCATCGTGTTGTTGGCGCAGATCATTCGCTGACTGGGTACGCTTATGGCACCGATCTCAAACAACAACTTTTAGAGCACGAGCGTCGGGTAAAATAATTCGATTGTGCACTTGACAAATAGCCTAGTAGAATGCTATTCTATGCATGTAAGGCAACTAACTTACTAGGGTTTAAAACGAGAACAGATAGATCATGAAAGGGATGCCATGAAACTCTCCACGCGCAGCAGATACGGCCTCAAGGCGGTGATCGACCTTGCCATTGCTTATGGCACAGGGCCGGTCTCGCTGCCCGTTCTCGCTGGTTCGCAGGGCATCTCCGAAGGATATCTGGAGCAGCTATTGCGCGAACTGAAAAAGGGAGACGTCGTAGACACCGTTCGTGGTTCGCAAGGCGGATACGAACTCACCTGCGATCCCGCTGAGCTGAGCGTGCAACGCGTGCTGAATCTGCTCGAGGGATCAACCACGATTGTGGATTGCGTCGGAACGCTGCATCACAACTGTACGAGTGCATGCTCTTGCTCGGCAAGACCACTGTTTCTAAAGTTGCAAACGCGCATCAACGATGTGCTGGAGTGCACAACAATACGCGAACTGGCGGACGATTATTTGCAGCAAAAAGCACGCGGAATACCAAGCAAGAACATTTGCGATCAAAAAAGCTCTTGTTAAATAAATAAAAGCATCGATAAAAAGAGGACAGAAAACATGAAGGTTTATCTTGATAACGCAGCAACCACCATGGTTCGAAAAGAAGTAGTAGACGCAATGATTCCTGCGTTTACCACCTATTATGGCAACCCATCCAGTTTGCATGAGTACGCGCGCGAGGCAGAGCAATTGCTTGAAGCATCGCGCAAAGAAGTTGCCGCCATCATCGGCGCAAAGCCGGATGAAATCGTATTCACCGGCGGTGGGTCGGAGAGCGACAATATGGCGCTGCGTGGCGCTGTTGCTGCAAACAAGAAAAAAGGCAAGCACGTCATCACCTCTGCGGTGGAGCACCATGCGGTGCTTTATACGTTGCAGGCGATGGAGCGAGAAGGCCTGATCGATCTGACGATCCTGCCTGTGGACGAATATGCTATCGTGAGTACGGAGAGCGTCGCAAACGCCCTACGGGACGATACGGTTCTGGTCTCTATCATGTTTGCCAACAACGAAGTGGGATCGATCAACCCCATCTCTGAGATCGGCAAAATCTGCCGTGACAAGGGCGTACTCTTTCACACCGATGCAGTGCAGGCGACGGGGCATTTGCTCGTAGACGTCGTTGGGATGAATATCGACATGCTCTCGATTTCTGCGCATAAGTTCCACGGGCCAAAAGGTGTCGGCGTGCTGTATATCCGTAAGGGCGTGCGCATTCCTTCGCTGATCATCGGCGGCGGACAGGAAAAGAAGCGACGCGCGGGCACGGAAAACGTCCCTGGCATCGTCGGCCTTGCTACCGCGCTGAAGATCGCCAACGAGAATATGGAAGAAAACGCAAAACGTGTTGGAGCACTGCGCGATAAACTGCTCAAAGGCATTGCGGAACGGATTCCGGATGTAAAGCTCAATGGACATCCGACCCTGCGGCTGCCGAACAACGTCAACTACAGCATTCGTTATATCGAGGGCGAAAGCATTCTATTGATGTTGGATATCAACGGTATCGCGGCCTCCAGTGGTTCCGCCTGCACAAGTGGTTCGCTCGATCCTTCGCATGTGTTGCTCGCCATGGGCTTGCCGCACGAAATTGCGCACGGATCACTCAGGCTGACGCTTTCGGAGTTCACGACCGAGGAAGAGATTGACTATGTGTTGGATCTCTTGCCGCAGATCGTTCAGCGCTTGCGGGATATGTCCCCGCTTTACCCAAAACACTAAATGACCGACGCAAGAAATTTGCTACGCCTGATATAGAAAAGGAGATAGAGAATATGTATACAGAAAAAGTTATGGATCACTTTAAGAATCCTAGAAACGTTGGCGAAATTGAGAACGCAAGCGGCGTCGGAATGGTCGGCAACGCAAAGTGCGGCGATATCATGCAGATATTCCTCGACATCGACGAAAACGAAATCATCCGCGACGTGAAGTTTAAAACCTTTGGCTGTGGCGCGGCTGTCGCAACCAGCTCGATGGCGACAGAAATGATCAAGGGCAAAAAGGTAGACGAAGCGCTTAAGATCACCAACGCTGCGGTCGTAGAAGCGCTGGAAGGGTTGCCGCCCGCGAAGATTCACTGTAGTGTGCTCGCCGAAGAGGCGGTCAAGGCAGCAATTGAAGACTATATGAAGAAACGCGTAGTAGCGAAATAAACGATCAGATTTTTTATGAAAAAGGTGCGTCAACGCGCTCTTTTTCGTCTTTTCGTAGGATTTTATACTATTTGACATCTGGCGGACATTGTTTTGCATAATTGACACAATCGTAACTCTTGACGTAATTTACTCGATACGATAGACTGAATTTGACTTTTAAGAAGGGTACAGGTTTTTTAAAATATGAGCACCAGTTTTACCTCAGGTCTCTCGAGCTTTTTTAGCAGCTACGGCCTACTCATCGTCCTCATGGTTGCGATGTTCGCTATCATGATCATTCCGCAGCGTCGCCGCGACAAGAAGGTTAAGAATATGCTCGGCAACCTCAAATCCGGCGATCGTGTCCGCACCATCGGTGGCATTTACGGCACCATTTCCACCATCAAAGATGACACCGTCATTCTGCTGGTTGGTCCCGACAAACTGAAACTTGTCTTTGCCCGCGGCGCGATTGCGCAGGTGGAAGACGCTGGCGTTGAAAACGAAATGACGCAAGAAGTCGTCAAGTAAACCGATTTCGGTTTTCAGGAACGCCTGCCTTCGTAGCGGGCGTTCTTTGTTTTCTCTGTTCCTGCTTGCAAAGGAGGAACAATGTGAACGAACGGCAAAATCGATTCATAGCAAGAAAAGAACTGTTTTCTTGAGCGCATTTTTGGTATAATCGTCGTGAGGTGAACTCAAATGGATGATAAAAGAGACACACAACAGTTTGAAATCCCACGTGAAAAGCGCAGTCCGCGTGATACGCTGCTAGGCGTTTACGACGCGATGCGTGAAAAAGGGTATGATCCCGTCAACCAGATCGTAGGGTACCTGCTTTCAGGGGATCCGACGTATATCACAAGTCATAACAATGCGCGCTACCTGATTTCACGCATTGAGCGCGACGAACTGCTCGAAGAGCTGGTTCGCGCATACGTGGAAAGGAAATAAAAAGGATGCTTCGCATTTTAGCATTTGACGTAGGAGAGAAGAGAATCGGCGTTGCAGTAAGCGATCCGCTTGGTATTACCGCGCAAGGGATTGAAACCTATCACCGCACTGGTGATTTGGAGCAGGATGTTGCTCATCTTATTAAGCTTGCAAACGGATATAAGCCGGTGAAGATTGTCTTCGGACTTCCGCGCAACATGGACGGCAGCTACGGCTTTCAAGCGCAGATTACACGTGAGTTTGCCGACGCGGTTTTGGAAAAATGGGACGGCGATCACGCCTTTCAGGACGAGCGTCTAACCACCGCCAGCGCGCGACGTGTGCTCATCGAGGCGGATGTAAGCCGAGACAAGCGCAAACAAGTGATCGATAAGGTTGCCGCCGTCGTAATTTTGCAAGGCTATTTGGATGCACACGGAAACACCTGAAATATCTGTGGTCTAAGTGAACCCGTTTAATTCCGCATAAATAAAGTTACTATACCCGGAGCCACAAACTCTTTATCTCAAACAGGAAGAAAGAAGGAATCTATGGAAGAGCAGAACACCGTCATCGAGCTCGTCGATGAAAGCGGCAATACCGTAAAATTTGACCTCGTCATGACGTTTGATTACGAATGCAAGCGATATGCTGCGCTCTTGCCCATCGACACCGTTGAAAATGTTGGAGATGACGAAGTTGTGCTGCTCGAAGTCGTAAAAGAGAAGAGCGGTGAAAACTTTGTAACCATCGATAATCCGATTTTATTGGATGAGGTTTTCAACGAGTTCATCGAACTCTTCGACGAGATGGCAGACGGGGACGAAGGAGAAGAAGACGAATAATACACGCGAAAAGCAAAGATTGCGTGAAAAGCGCGCTTTCCCGCATTTATTCGGATGATTTTACTTGCGTAGGCAAAATAGCCTATGCTATAATTCTCAAGGTATCACGCACCGGTGCGGATCCTTCGGCTCGTGCCTGCTCACGCAGGTTACCGGGGGAAAAGAAACACCGGGAAGAAAAGAACGAGGAGGTTACTTATCATGTCCGTGATTTCCATGAAGCAACTATTGGAAGCTGGTGTCCATTTCGGTCATCAGACACGCCGCTGGAACCCGAAGATGAAAGAATACATCTTTACGGAGCGCAACGGCATCTACATCATCGACCTGCAGAAAACCGTAAAAAAGATTGAAGAGGCTTATAATTTCGTGCGCAGCGTTGCCGAAAATAATCAGTCTGTTCTTTTTGTCGGCACAAAGAAGCAGGCGCAGGAATCCATCGAGCAGGAAGCAAAGCGCTGCGACATGTACTATGTCAACCAGCGTTGGCTCGGCGGCATGCTGACCAACTTCAAGACCATTCAGGGTCGTATTGCACGTCTGCGCCAGATTGAGCAGATGGAAGCCAATGGCGATTTTGAACTGCTGCCCAAGAAGGAAGTTATCCAACTGCGCGGCGAACAGGAAAAGCTCATCAAAAACCTTGGCGGCATCAAAGAAATGAAGAAGCTGCCCAGCGCACTCTTCGTCGTCGATCCGCGTAAAGAGCACATCGCAATTGCCGAAGCGCGTACGCTCAAGATCCCGATCGTCGCCATCATCGACACAAACTGCGATCCGGACGAGATCGATTACCCGATTCCGGGCAACGATGATGCCATCCGTGCGGTCAAGCTCATCACTGCCAAGATTGCGGACGCCGTAATCGAAGGCCGTCAGGGCGAGCAGTTGACCGACGTCGAAGCACCGGCGAGCGTAGAAGTAGTGACCGAGTAACGCTTCAGCAAAAGGAGAATATACACCATGTTTACAGCAAAAGACGTAATGGCTCTGCGCGAACTGACGCAAGCCGGCATGATGGATTGCAAAAAAGCGCTCACCGAGTGTGAGGGCGACTTTGATAAGGCAAAAGACTATCTGCGCGAGAAGGGTCTTGCCGCGGCTGCCAAAAAGGCCAGCCGTATTGCGGCAGAAGGTATCGTCAGCAGCTATTATTCCAGTGAGAGCGGCGTTGCCGTCATCATTGAAGTGAACTGCGAAACCGACTTCGTCGCCAAGACGGACGATTTTCACGCATATGTTGACAATCTCGCCATGCAGGTTGGCAAAGAGAATCCCGCGGATGTCGATGCACTGCTTGCGCAGTCGGCGATTTTCGCGCCGGGCCTCTCTGTCAGCGATACGCTCAATGAGATGGTCGCCAAAATCGGTGAAAAGATCAGCATCCGCCGCTTCACGCGTTATGAAGGCGTCGTGGACACCTATATTCACTTGGGTGGCCGCATCGGCGTAATCGTCGATCTGGAGGCACCCGTGAGTCTGAAAGACAACGCGGAGCTCAGACAGGTTGCGCACGATGTCGCAATGCACATCGCAGCGGCGCGCCCGACCTACCTCAACCGTGAAGAAGTTCCGGAAGAGGAACTTGAGCACGAAAAGGAAATCAACCGCAACATCGCGCTCAACGAAGAGAAGCCAAAGCCTGCCGCCGTGATCGAGAAAATGCTCGCCGGCCGCATTGAGAAGTTCTACAAAGAGATCTGCCTGCTCGAGCAGCTGTTCGTCAAGGACACCTCGCTCACGATCACGCAGGTGTTGGAGAAGGCTTCCAAAGACCTTGGCGCGAATATTTCCGTCAAGCGCTTTGCCCGTTATGAAATGGGCGAAGGACTGCAAAAACGCGAAAACAACTTTGCGGAAGAAGTCATGTGCCAAACCAAAGCGTAACAGCATCAAAGGAACACGGCAACGTGTTCCTTTTTTTCAGGCTCACAAATTCGTTCGAAAGGCAAAAATGCTTATGTATCATCGCGTATTGCTTAAAATCAGCGGAGAAGCGCTTTCTTCCGACACCTCCGTCATCTGCCGCAGCACCGTTTTGAGTACGGTTGCCAAGATCAAAGCCGTGCGGCAAAAAGGCATTCAAATCGGAATTGTCGTTGGCGGCGGAAACATTATGCGCGGACGAAGCGCCGAGGGGATGGAAAGAAACCGCGCAGATCACATGGGCATGCTTGCAACTGCGATCAACTCCCTGGCGTTGCAGGACGCACTGGAGCAAGCAGGCGTTCCCTGCGTGGTGCAGTCTGCCGTGGATATGGATCGGTTTTGCGATCCTTTTTCCGTGAGAAGTGCAAAGAGCGCGCTGGACGAAGGCAAAGTTGTCATCTTCGCTTGTGGAAGCGGCTGTCCGTTTTTTTCGACGGATACGGCGGCGGCTCTTCGTGCGGTGGAGATTGGAGCCGATGCGCTACTTCTGGCGAAAAACATCGACGCGATCTACTCCGCGGACCCGAAGATCGATCCAAACGCCGTGCGATACAGCCGAATCAGCTACGATCGCGTGGTCGCGGAAAACCTGCGCGCAACCGACCTAACCGCAATTACGCTCTGCAAAGAGCAAAAGATACCGATTCGCGCGTTTGCGCTGGATCAGATCGAACTGATTTTTGAGGATGATTCTATCGGCACGCACATCGTAGAAAAAGAGTAATGATTCACGCGCTTCCGACCCGCGAAGTGTGCACACGTACACGCTCGCGGGCGGTTTTTATTTCGCTCGATTCTCAGGGGCGTGAAGATCGGGCTTGAATCATTGGCATGAATTATAGTAGAATATAATGCGTACAGGAGGAATGGAACATGGCAAGTGAAATTTTAGAATGCACAAAAGAGCGGATGCATAAGACCATTGCTGTGCTCAAATCGGAGCTCGGTGGCCTTCGTGCGGGCCGCGCCAATGCGCAACTGCTCGAGCGCATCATGGTTGACTATTACGGAACGCCGACGCCGATTCCACAGCTCGGCAATATTTCGACACCGGAGCCGCGGATGCTGCATATCTCCGTTTGGGACAATAAGGCAATTCCAGCCGTTGAGAAGGCGATTCAGAAGTCCGACCTTGGCATCAATCCTTCCAACGACGGGAAAGTGATTCGATTGATTTTTCCTGAGCTGAACGAAGAGCGCAGAAAAGATCTCGTCAAAGTCGTTAAGAAAAAAGGCGAGGAAAGCAAAGTTGCGATCCGCGCCATTCGCCGCGACGCAAACGAGCAGATCAAAAAAGAAGAAAAAGACAAGTTCATTACGGAAGACGACCGCAAATCCCTCGACGATAAAGTGCAAAAGCTAACGGACGACTTGATCAAAGAGATCGACAGTCTCCTCATCGCCAAGGAAAAGGAGATTCTCTCCGTTTGATTAGCGTATTTGGCTTACCGCTCAATCGGGCAAGAGAGATTCTTGCTAGCGCGGGTATTGAGGCGACCTTTGAAGAGACACGCTCAAAAAAAGGCGTAGACGGCGGAACGGATGCGCGCGTCATTCGGCAAATACCGCTGGATGAAGGACACGCAACGCTGCTTTACGCTGTGTTTCGCACTGAGCCAATCGAAGCGAATCCATAATTGGATTTTTTTGAAAGACTTTTGATTTGACTTTCGGAAGATGAACCGATTGATCGCTTTGTTCAAAATTAAGATAACATGAATGCTTGAGGTGCAGGGTGCTATCGCGCTGCACCTCAATCTATAACGGGGGAATATGGCAAAGTACAACGAAGAAGAGATCCGCACATTCGGTCTCGTCAAAGACGCATTACCGAAGCATGTTGCGATCATCATGGACGGAAACGGACGCTGGGCGAAGCAACGCAAGCTCTCGCGCAGCGCGGGTCATCGCGCCGGCGTGGATCGCCTGCGCGGCATCATCCGCTTGTCTTCCGACCTTGGTATTTCTTCTTTGACACTCTACGCGTTTTCCACGGAAAACTGGAAGCGCCCATCCGACGAAGTAGGCACGCTGATGGCGCTGCTGATCGAGTATTTCACGAAAGAGATCGACGAGTTGTTTTCCAACAATGTGCGCATTCGCATCATAGGCGCTTATCAAGACTTCGCGCCCACCGTGCGCGCGGTGATTGAGCGCGCGATGAAACGCACGGAAAACAACACAGGGCTCAACCTGAATATTGCGCTCAACTATGGAAGCCGGGCGGAAATCCTGCGCGCCGCAAACCTCGCCATGCAACAGGCGATTTCATTGGGTAAGAGTGAAATCACCGCAGAGATGCTGGAGAACAACCTCTATACTTCGGGTCAGCCGGAGGTAGATCTTGTGATCCGCACCAGCGGAGAGCAGCGCATCTCAAATTTTTTGCTGTATCAGATTTCGTATGCGGAGTTTTTGTTTCCCGAAGAATACTGGCCGGATTACTCGGATGAAGCTTATTTAAAATCGTTGCGCGCGTATCAGGGGCGCTCTCGCCGGTTTGGTGGGCTGGAGGATAACGCATGAGGACGCGGATTATCGTTGGCATACTATTGGTTATTCTGCTGTTCGTCGTGCTGTTCTTCGGCGGATTTCTACTGCTGAGCGTAATCGCGTTGTTTTCGCTTGCCGCGATCTATGAAATGGGTCAAACATTTCGTAAAAAGAGCTACGATCCGATTTTGATTCCGGCTTATGTGTTTGCGGTCGGATATCCATTCGTTTATTTCTATCTCGGCATGCTGCCAATGTTTATTTTCTATTTGGCGACCGTGATGGCAACAATGATCTGGTCGCTCTTTACCAAACGGCATACGACAAACGATATCATTCCATCCTTGTTTATCCTGAATTATCCGACGTTGTTTTTGATGTGTATGATGCTGGTCTACTACAGCTTCGGCAGACCCGTTGCGCTCGTCGCCGCGGGCATGGCCTATGCGGCACCCGAGTGTTCGGACACATTTGCTTATTTTGGCGGCACGTTCCTCGGCAAACACAAGCTCTGCCCGACCATAAGCCCAAAGAAAACGGTGGAAGGCGCGATTTTCGCGTTAATCGGCGGTACGGCGTTTGGTTTTGGCATGTTCTATCTTCAGCATATTTGGGGTGCGAACTTCAACATGACAGTTCTGGTGTTGTTAGGCTTGGGTTGCGGGCTGCTCTCCCAGTTTGGCGATCTGTTTGCATCCTTGCTGAAACGCTGGGCAGGCGTGAAAGATTTTTCCAGCGTGTTTCCGGGGCATGGCGGCATCATTGATCGCATCGATAGCATTATGTTTTGTACGCCTCTTGTACTTTGCGTGTTTTTAATCATGCAAAAACTATCTATATTCTGAAAATAGGCGTAGCGCGAAAGCGAGACTACGCAAACGGTAAATTATGATAAAACAAATTTCGGTGCTTGGCAGCACCGGCTCCATCGGAAGTCAATCGTTAGACGTCATCACTTCTCATCCGGAAGAGATGGCGCTCTTTGGCATTGCGGCAAATCAGGATATTCAAACGTTACTCGCGCAGGCACAGAAGTATCATCCGCGCGTGGTGGCCTTCGAAACAGAATTTGACGCGACACAGCTACCAAATGGCGTTGAGGCGATCATAGGGGCGGGTGCTACGCAACAACTCGCTGCCATGCAGGAGGCAGACGTGGTGGTCAACGGCGTCAGCGGATTTGCTGCGCTATCTCCGCTCGTGGCTTCGCTCAAGGCGGGTAAGCGCGTGGCACTTGCAAACAAAGAGAGCATCGTCTGCGGAAAGCGACTGATCGACCGTATTTTAAGCGAATATGATGGTGCAATACTGCCTGTGGACAGCGAACAGTCCGCAATTTTTCAATGCCTGCAAAACGGCAAAAAAGACGAGGTGGAGAAACTCATTCTCACCGCGTCCGGCGGCCCGTTCTGGCGTAAAAATCGCGAGGAGTTGGAGGGCATTACGCTGGAGCAGGCGCTTGCACACCCAACCTGGAACATGGGACAAAAGATCACGATTGACTCCGCAACACTCTTTAACAAGGGGCTGGAGGTCATTGAGGCTGCGTATTTATTTGATCTTCCTGCCGAACAGATCGACGTGGTGATTCACCCGCAGTCCATCGTGCACTCGATGGTGGCGTATCGCGATGGCACCTGCATGGCAAACATGAGCAAGCCCGATATGCGCCTGCCGATTCAGTATGCCATCACGTATCCCGTGCGCATCCCATCGACCTGTCAGCCGCTATTCTTGTATCAGGAGCAGCCGCTCACGTTCCACAAACCGGATCTTTTACGGTTTCATTCGCTGAAGATGGCGTACGACGCGCTGGAAACCGGGCTTTCCTGCCCGCTGGTTTATAATGGCGCAAATGAGGCAGCGGTGGAAGCATTTTGTAGCGGCCTCATCGGCTTTCTGGACATTGAGGATGTCGTGGACTATACTCTTAATCAGCACACTCCAAAGGCGCTCAATACGCTCGAGGAAATTATGGAAGCGGATCGAATGTCACGCGAGGTTGCAATCCAAAGGATCAACCGCGTCGGCCAGGAAAGGCGGAACCGTCATTGAGCACAGCTATTTCCATCATTGCGGCGCTACTGCTGCTATCACTGCTTGTGATGATTCATGAGCTGGGGCACTATTTTGCAGGGCGCGCGCTCGGGTTTTCAATATTAGAGTTTTCAATCGGTATGGGCCCAAAGCTGATCAAGAAAAAAGACAAGCGGGGGACTGAGTTCTCCATCCGCGCGTTTCCGATTGGCGGTATGTGCCGCTTTGAGGGAGAGGATGAAAACGTTGTAAACGAGAAAAGTTTCAACGCGCAAAAAGTTTGGAAACGGATCATCGTCGTGATTGCGGGGCCGCTGACCAATCTTGTGTTCGCAATTTTGCTCGCATTTGTAACGCTCAGCGCCTTTGGCGACTTTATGCCTGCCATCTACGAAGTGAATCAAAACTCCCCGGCGGAAGCAGCGGGCGTGTTACCCGGCGACGTAATTCTGGATATCAATGGAAATCCAGTCAAGTTTTATTTTCAAACAGTCGATATGATCCTTGCGGTCGAGTCGAAAGACATGACGTTGACCATCAGCCGCGACGGCGTAGAAAAAACGCTGACGCTGAACAATATTTATAATGAGGCGCAGAGCAAAAACCTCATTGGCGTGACCATTTCCGCCGAGCGGATGAAATTTGGTGTCGGTGCGAGCGCGTTGCGTTCGGTCAATTATGTGAGCGCGACACTGGTTGAAACATTTCGTTTTCTCGGCAGGGTCTTCCAAGGCAACGCAACCAGTTCGGATGCGGCAGGGCCTGTCGCCATCGTTGCGATCATCAGCGAAGCCGTGCGATCCGATGGAGAAACCGTACTTAGACAACTCGTTCTCATTAGCGCGAGTTTGGGCATTATGAACCTATTACCGATTCCTGCGATGGACGGCGGCAGGCTTGTGTTCATGATCATCGAGACGATTCGTGGCAAAGCGATCTCCCAGGAAAAAGAGGGAATGGTTCACTTTGTCGGGTTGATCCTGTTGTTTGGGCTGATCATATTTTTAACGTATAACGATATTACAAACTTAATTCGAGGTACGATTGGCTAATTCTACAAAGCAAATCCTCGTCGGCGGCGTTCCCGTCGGCGGCGGTGCGCCGGTTTCGGTGCAATCGATGACGAATACCGACACGCGGGATGTCGAGGCCACGGTGGCGCAAATTGAGCGACTCACCGAAGCTGGCTGCGACATCGTGCGTTCTTCGGTTTTTGATCAGGCGTGCGCCGCCGCACTCAGGCAAATCAAGAACTGCATCCGAATCCCGATTGTGGCAGATATCCATTTTGACTATCGGCTCGCAATCGCCGCTTTGGAAAACGGCGCGGATAAATTGCGATTCAACCCCGGCAACATCGGCGACGAAACCCGCGTGCGCGCCTTGGTAGACTGCGCAAAGCGGCACCATACTCCCATCCGAATCGGAGTCAACGCAGGTTCCATCGAACCCGCGATGCGCCAGAAGTATGGTGGAGCCACGACCGAGGCAATGGTCGAGAGCGCGCTGAAGCATGTTGTGTTACTAGAACGTTTCGGTTTTACGGATATTGTTCTTTCATTGAAAGCATCCAATGTACGCGACACGGTGGACGCTTACCGCGCGGTTTCTAAGCGCGTAGACTATCCGCTGCACGTTGGCGTCACGGAGACGGGCGATGTCGCAAGCGGCATCATCAAGTCCGCAGCGGGCATCGGTTCGCTTTTGCTCGATGGAATTGGCGACACCATTCGCGTTTCGCTCACAGATGATCCGGTGCGCGAGGTGGAGACGGGGCTGAAGATTCTCCGCGCGGTAGGACTTCGCAGGGACGATATTGAGATAGTGAGTTGCCCAACCTGCGGGAGAACGCGCGTGGATGTGATGCGCATGGTAGAAATGGTCAACAGCCGCCTGCCGCATAACAAGGGCTATCTGAAAGTCGCCGTCATGGGATGCGCGGTCAACGGACCCGGCGAGGCGCGGGACGCGGACATCGGCATTGCGTTCGGCGACGGAAACGGCATCCTTTTTGAAAAAGGCGAGCAGGTGTATCATGGCGCGGCGGAAGAGGTTGTAGAACGTTTGATCGCGCGCGCGAGTGAGATGCTCTTGTCAAATCAAAGCCAATAATTTAGCTATATTCTTAGTTTGTTTGAAATACGATTATCAGAAAGCTACGGAGGATGGGGAGCATTGCAGGAGGAACTATTTGCCACGCTCAAGCGCGTTGGCATAACGGATGAATCCATTCAGCTCGAAAACGTCATTCTCAGCCGTGAGCAAAATATGCTGACGGTCTTTTTTCGTTGTGTTCGCGAACCCTCTATCGAGTTAACGCAAAACATGATAGACGCGCTGGAAGAGCGCCTCGGCGGTATGCGCGTTCGCGTGGTGTGGCTCAGCGAAGAATATTATCAGGAACTCGAGACGCAAGATGAAGCGGAACAGTTTGCTACCCAGCAGCTTAGCGCAACTCCCAGCACTACTGCGTCTTCCGGCAAACGCTCCGTATACGGTGGCTTTGTGCCGAGCGGCAAATCTACGCCCATCCGCGCGCTGAAGAGCGGCAAAGATAAATGCATCATCGAAGGAACAGTTGTAGTCATCAACGAGCGCAACTCTTTTAAAAACAAGCGACGCAAAGACGCGGTGAGTTTCCCGCTGGATATCTCAATTACCGACGGAACAGACACCATCTATTGCTCGCTTTTGTTGGACGACGAGGGACAGAAAGCCAAAATGTTGGCGGAGTTTGAGTCCGCCAAGAAAAATCATGACCACGTGCTCGCGCAGGGCGTCTGCCGTGAATCGCAGATGACCGGCGAACTGATGTTTTACGCAAACAGTATTTGCCTAATTCCGGGCGTCGGCCGAGAGGACGTCAGCGAGATCAAGCGCGTAGAACTGCACTTGCACACGCGCATGTCCATGCAGGACGGCATCACGGAGGTTGGCGCTGCGTTCGAAACCGCAAAACGCTTTGGTCACAAGGCGCTAGCCATCACCGACCACGGCGTGGTGCAGGCGTTTCCGGCTGCCGCGAAAGCCGCAAAAAAAGCAGGCGTTAAACCGATTTTTGGCGTAGAAGGATATCTACTGCGCGAGTCGGAATTGATCGATCTGGATCAGACCTATGTCGTATTCGATTTGGAGACGACGGGTCTCAAACCGGAGCAGTGCGAGATCATCGAAATCGGCGCGGTGAAACTCAAAGATGGCGTGATTGTTGATCGGTTTCAAACGTTTGTCAACGACGGTGTGGTCGTGCCTCCGAATATCACGGAACTCACCGGCATTACGACCGATATGCTCATTGGCGCGCCAAACACCAGAGAAGTGCTTACGCAGTTTCATGCGTTCTGCGAGGGGTGCTGCCTGGTAGCACACAACGCAGAGTTTGATATGGGTTTTATCCGCTTTCACGCGGAGCGGTTTCACATTTCGTTTGCCAATCTATACGCAGATACGTTAATGCTTTCGCGCGATTTGATGCACGATTTGATCAATCATAAGCTGGATACGCTTTGCGAGGCGCTTGGTGTCGTGCTGGAGGCGCATCACCGCGCGAATGACGACGCGGCGGCAACGGGCGAAATTTTCCTCAAGCTGCTCCAAAAAATACGCGAGCTAGGGCTGAATCAATTGCCCGTTCGTTCGGATGAAACAAAACAGGAGCGCGGCAAGAAGCGCGCCTCAACAAACCACATCATCATATTAGCTAAGACGCAGGCTGGCATGAAAAACCTCTACCGAATCGTCAGCTACGCGCATTTGGATCACTTTCACTATCATCCGATCATTCCATTCAGCCTGCTTTCACTCTACCGTGAGGGGTTAATCCTCGGTTCGGCCTGTGAAGCGGGAGAGCTGTATCAAGCGATCTTAAACGAGTCAGGCGACGAGAGGATTGAATATCTCGCCAAAACATATGATTTTCTCGAAATTCAGCCGCGCTGCAACAACGCGTTTCTCGTGCGCGAAAACAAGGCGACAGACGAGCGGTTACTCGACATCAACCGCGAAATTGTAGCGTTGGGAGATCGACTCGGAATCCCGGTTGTTGCAACAGGAGACGTGCATTTTCTCAATCCCGAAGATGCGATTTACCGTGAGGTGATCCTCACGAAAAACGGCTTTGAGGACGCGGCATTTCAAGCGCCGCTGTATTTTAAAACGACCACAGAGATGCTCGAGGAGTTTGCCTACCTCGGCGAAGAAACCGCGCGTCGCGTCGTCGTAGACGAGCCGAATCGCATTGCCGACCTTTGCGACGTGCTCAAACCATTTCCGGACGGCACGCATGCGCCAACCATTGAGCATGCGGAGGATATCCTGCGCGACATGGCGGTTGGCAAGGCGCACGCGATCTATGGCGATCCACTGCCGGAGGTGGTACAGGCGCGGCTCGATCGCGAACTAAAATCGATCATCGGAAATGGCTTTGCTTCGTTGTATCTTATGGCGCAACGATTGGTGTTCAAAAGCAATTCGGATGGCTACCTCGTCGGCTCGCGTGGTTCGGTTGGCTCCTCGTTTGTCGCGACTATGGCGGGCATCACCGAGGTCAACCCTTTGCAGCCGCACTATGTTTGCCCGAACTGCAAGCACAGCGATTTTGAGATCGACCGTTTGCAGTATTTCTGCGGGATCGACATGCCGGATCGTGATTGCCCCGTTTGCGGCACACGCTATAGCAAGATGGGGTTTGAGATTCCGTTTGAAGTGTTTCTGGGGTTCGATGGCGACAAGACACCGGATATCGACCTCAACTTCTCCGGCGAATATCAGCCGACTGCGCATAAATATGTAGAAGAAATGTTCGGGCGCGGGCATGCGTTTCGCGCGGGCACGATCAGCGGCGTGGCTGAGCGAACGGCATTTGATTATGTGCGTCAGTATGAAGAGAAGACGGGGAAGGTACTGAGAAAAGCGGAGCGGGAGCGCATTGCGCAGGGGTGTCAGGACGTTAAGGTGACCACGGGTCAACACCCCGGCGGAATCGTTATCGTGCCCAAAGAAGACGATATCCTCGACTATACGCCGATTCAGTACCCCGCCGACAAGTCGAATAAGAACACGATCACCACGCATTTTGACTTCCACGCAATGGATGACCGCCTTGTGAAGCTCGATATTCTGGGGCACGACGATCCGACCGCGTTGAGAATGCTGCAGGATTTAACGGGGCTCGATCCCGTGACCATCCCGCTGGACGATCCGGACACGATGCGCATCTATATTGCAAGCGATTCGCTCAAAGTCGATCTAAGCGCCATCGACTGCAAGGTCGGCACACTTGGCACGCCGGAATTCGGCACGGGCTTTGTGCGCGGCGTGCTGGACGCAACGCAGCCGACCACGATGGAAGAACTGGTTCGCATTTCTGGCCTCACGCACGGCACGGATGTCTGGCTCGGCAACGCGGAGCCGCTGGTCATCAACAAAATAGCAAAACTCAACGAGGTTATCTGCACGCGCGACGACATCATGAACTATTTGATTTTACACGGCGTGGATGCGTCCAGTTCGTTTAAAATCATGGAGTCCGTGCGTAAAGGCAAAGGCTTGAAGCCAGAGATGGAGCAGCAACTGCTCGACAACCAAATACCTACTTGGTACATCGACTCTTGCAAAAAAATCAAATATATGTTTCCGCGCGGACACGCCGTTGCTTATACGATGATGAGCTTCCGCGTGGCGTACTATAAAGTACACTTTCCATTGGAGTTCTACAGCGTTTATTTTACCGTGCGCGCGGATTTGTTCGATGTTTCTCTTGCCGCGGGTGGGGCAGAGCGCGTGCTGGAGACCATCAAAGAGCTGGAGCGCGCTGCAGCGAAGATGATGGACTCGGAAAAGGGGCGCACAAAAGATATCGTTACGATTCTGGAAGTGGTATATGAGATGAACATGCGCGGCATCGAATTACTGCTCGTTGATCTTTATAAATCCGACGCGACGAAGTTTCTCGTGGAGAATGGTGCGCTTCGCCCGCCGTTTAACGCGATCCCGGGCTTGGGTACGAACGCAGCCGTATCGATGGTAGAAAACCGCGCGGGGAAAACATTTCATACGATTGAAGAATTCCGCACCGTCACAAAAGCCAACAGCGCTATTGTGACGGCTATGGAGAAATGCGGATGCTTTGAAGGCATGGAGAAGACCGCCCAGATCTCGCTATTTTAGTAATTACGTCTCTAATTATTGTTAAAAATTGTTTTTCGGACAATAAAAAATCAAAACAATAATAATTCTGGCAAATCAACCAGAAAACACGATGAAATCGAGCGATAATTGGCCATAATCCCCCATATATTGTCAATTTTCCTTGACGGACAACAATCGCTGATATATAATTTTCAGGTAATCCTGCACTCTTATGGTGTGTTCATAATAGATTGTTTTTTTGAAGCTGGGGCGCGACGTGCAATTGGCTCAAATTGCTGGAAAATTATGAAGTGACCGTGCAGAGATGTGCGGTTACATTTTTTATAGATCGGAGAAACATCATATGTTGTGGCTCTACTTAGCCATCGGCATCCTGGCGCTGCTCTCCGGTTTCCTCGTAGGTTACGCTTATCGTCGCAATATTGCGGAAGCAAAGGTGGCAAAGGCGGAGGACGCCGTAAAAAAGCTCTATGATGATGCCCAGCGAAAAGCGGAAGAGATCAAGAAAGAAAAGATCTTAGAAGCGAAAGAAGAAGTATTTAAAACTCGCTCCGAAGCGGAAAGAGAAAACCGCGAGCGCCGCGGAGAGATTCAAAGAAACGAAAGGCGCATTTTTCAGAGGGAAGAGATTCTCGATAAGAAAACGGATTCGCTCGACAAACGCGAAGCCGCAATCGCAACCCGCGAAGCGGAGATTGACAGCGTGGAAGCTTCCGTCAAGGCGCTACACGATCAGCAACTCCATGAGCTGGAGAAAATCTCGGGGCTCTCCATGGAAGACGCCCGCAACATGTTGCTTGCCAACGTAGAGCGGGATACCCGGCACGACGCCGCAATCCTCATCCGCGACATCGAGTCCAAGACGAAGGAAGAAGCGGACAAGCGCGCAAGAAACATCATCACGCTGGCGATTCAGCGTTGCGCGGCAGATCACGTTGCGGAAGCCACGGTTTCCGTTGTTGCACTGCCAAACGACGACATGAAGGGTCGCATCATCGGACGCGAGGGACGCAACATCCGCGCGCTGGAAACAGCGACGGGCGTGGATCTCATCATCGACGACACACCGGAAGCGGTCATCCTATCGGGATTCGATCCGGTCCGCCGCGAGATCGCGCGTATCGCGCTCGAAAAGCTCATTCTCGACGGTCGCATTCATCCCGCGCGCATCGAGGAAATGGTCGAAAAAGCGCGTAAGGAAGTCGACACAACCATCCGCGAGGCTGGCGAAGCCGCCGTCCTCGAAGTCGGGGTCAACGGTATGCATCACGAGATCGTCCGTTACCTTGGCCGCATGAAGTACCGCACCAGCTACGGACAGAATGTGCTCAAGCACTCTATCGAAGTGGCGCATCTTGCGGGCATCATGGCTGCCGAACTCGGCGCAAACGTTGCTCTTGCTAAGAGAGCGGGACTATTGCACGACATCGGCAAGTCCATCGATCACGAAGTTGAGGGCTCTCATGCGCAGATTGGCGCAGATCTCGCCAAGAAGTTCCGCGAGAACAACGCCATCATCCACGCGATCATGGCGCACCACGGCGACGTGGAACCGCAGACGGTCGAGGCAATCCTTGTACAGGCTGCCGACGCAATCTCCGCTGCACGCCCCGGCGCGCGGCGCGAAACGCTCGAAAGCTACATCAAGCGTCTTGCGAAACTCGAAGAGATTGCAAACACGTTTGAAGGCGTGGATACGTCCTTTGCCATTCAGGCAGGGCGCGAAATCCGCATCATCGTCAAGCCGGATCGTGTAAGTGACAGCGACGCGGTCGTCCTCGCGAAGGACATCGCAAAGCGCATCGAAGCCGAACTCGAATACCCGGGCCAGATCAAGGTCAGCGTCATTCGTGAAACGCGCACGGTCGATTACGCAAAGTAACGCAAACTAACGCAAATCGGGGCATGGTTCGCCATGCCCCGTTTGTTGCAACCTGAACGCAATGTATCATTAAAATAAACGTCTTTTCACGCGATCGTATGGAGGTATCCCATGTTTCCAGTTTCGGATGGGCACTGTGATTTTTTATATGGTGCGGTTCAATCCGGCTATGATATGATTCAACCTAAAAAAGAACAGACAATCCGGCTTGAGGACATGCTGCACGGCGGTGTCGCGCTACAATTTTTCGCCTGTTGGATCGATACTACGTTACACGCTCAGCCATTGCATCAATGCATCACAATGATCGACGCATATGAACGCATGCTCAAAGAGCATCAGGAGTTTACGCCACTCACGCGCGAGTTTCAACCGGAGAGCGGAAAGATTGCGACTGTGCTCAGCGTAGAGGGCGGGGAAGCGGTTGACGGGAGCATGGCGATCTTGCGTGTCCTGTATCGACTTGGCGTACGCGCGATGACGCTGACTTGGAACGAAAACAACGAATTGTCCGGCGCGGCGTTAGCACGCGGCAACAAGGGGCTAACGGCGATTGGCCGCGATATCATCGACGAGATGTGCGCGCTTGGCATGGCGATTGATGTTTCGCACCTGAGTGACAGGGGCATCGATCAAGTGTTGGCACGCGCAACAAGGCCGGTGTTTGCATCGCACTCAAACGCGAGGAGTATTTACGATAACCCGCGTTCTCTCACCGATGAATTCATTCGCGAGATTGCGAAGCAGGGCGGTACAGTCGGCGTCAATTTCTATTATTTGCAGCTCTCCAAGAGCCCCGTTGCCTGTATTGACGACATCGTGCGGCATATCTGCCGCGTGGTGGAGATCGGCGGCATTGGCTGCTGTGCCATCGGTTCGGATCTGGATGGCATGCACCAATATCCAAAAGATTTCAAGACAAGCAGGGATTTCCCCGCGCTGTTTGAAGCGCTGATCAAGCGCGGATTCTCGGAAGCGGATATCTATCGCATCGCATATCAAAATCTGCATGACTATATCGTTCAATTTGTTTGACAAGGGCAAGCGCGTTTTGCTATAATACGCTTGCTGACCAAATTAGGGGCATGGTGAAATGGCATCACAACGGTCTCCAAAACCGTCTTTCTAGGTTCGAGTCCTAGTGCCCCTGCCAAAACAAAAGACCATCCAACGGATGGTCTTTTTGCTTTGCTTATGTTCAGGTGGGACTCGAAACCGCGTTCAGAAAACGCCGCTGTGTCACATTTTTAGAGGAAAGAAGTGTTTACAAAAAAATGGCCTTTATGTTGCGAGGTGTAAATTGAATGTATAACTTCATATGGCGGATTCAGCAGTAGCAATAAAATCATTATTTGCGTTGAAATCCTTTTTGAGTCGCTTTAATGATAAGAGAAAAAGATCACTCCGCCGAATGAAGTAATAGGAGTTTGCTCCGATCGTTGGGATTAGAATTACTAATAAAAATACAGAAATGCCATCAAACGGAATAGAAACAAGTGCAAGTAATATCACCGATGGCACGAAATTGAAATAAAATGCAAGCTTGTCGACACCACGAATAGTGACTACGTTAAACGCGTTTGCGACAGTATACAGTAAATACAATATTGAATGAATATCGCCGGTAAATTTGCTTAAGACAACATCAGAAATAAGCGAATAACAAGATAATGCTGCAAGTGTCGGCAGAAAAAAGTTTGAATAGAAAACCAACCATCGCATGGGGATAGGTTTTAGTCTTCCATAGTATACCATTTTAGCATTGAGGAACTTATTGAGTGAACTTCGCGGATTGAATCGGCAGCTTTCATTGTAAGTATTGATCGCGTCATCAACTTCACCAAAGAAAATTTTATTCTTGATTATATTTACACCGATTATCACAATACTAGGAATCAAAAAAACCATAATCACCGATAAAATCATACAATTACCCTCAATTTACTAGTATATCATAAATAAATATCGTTTAAATCAGTGAAAAATGAGGCAAAAACAAATAAAAGCAAATATAAAATTATAATATGAACAATACGTTTTATTTTCCAGCATCTTTAAAAAGTTTGCACAGATCAACGCCTATCACAAAAAGAACCGCTCTCGTGATGAGAACGGTTCTTTGCATTAGGTTTGCTTTATTCCGGCTTATTTGCTCCGCAGTTGCTGCAGAACTTGCCTGTGTTGCCGGTCTGTCCGCACTTGGCGCAGGTCCAGCCAGCTTCGGGTTTCGGCGCGCCGCAGTTGGCGCAGAATTTTCCGGTGTTGCCGGTCTGACCGCACTTGGCGCAGGTCCAGCCGGAGGCTGCCTGTTGCGGTTGCTGCTGCTGCCCAATCCCGTAAAGCGTTGCGGCGTTGGTTCCGCCCGCGCTCTGCGCGGCGTTCATACCTGCAAACGCCATGAATGCGCCGTTTTCGTTCTTTGCTGCGTCCTGCATGGCCTGCGCCTGTGCGCTGGCGAGTACGGCAGCCGCCATGGTCGGGTCTTTGAGCGCCGCAGCCTGTTGCAGTTGCTTGATGCGGTTTTCGTCCTCTTCCGAGGCGGTCACGGAGCTGACGCCAAAGGAGGCGATGGCGAGGCCGCGCAGTTGCGTCCAGTCGGCGGAAAGCTCGGTATTGAGCGCGTCGGCAATCTCTTTTGTGTGACCGGGCAGCGCGCTGTAGCGTAGCCCCATCTCGCTGATGCGGGCAAACGCGGGTTGCAGGGCGGTCATGAGTTCGCTCTTGAGCTGACTGTCGATTTCATCTCTGCGATATTCACTCTCAACATTGCCGCAAACATTCTTGTAGAACAAGATCGGGTCGACAAACTTATAAGAATATTCGCCATAGCAACGGATTGCGATGTCGATATCCAAGCCTACGTTCTTATCCACCACGCGGAACGGAATGGGGTTGGACGTGCCATATTTGTTGCCGAGGATTTCCTTCGTGTTAAAGAAATATACGCGCTGATCCTTCGCGGTGTCGCCGCCAAAGGTGAAGCGTCGCCCAATGATCTTGATCGATTCCAAAATCCCCTTGCCAAATCCGCCGTAGAACAGCGAAGGCTCGGTGGATTTATCGTAAACATATTCGCCGGATTCGGCGGTAAAGTCTACGACCTTGCCTTGTTCAACGATCATCATAAATTGCCCGTCATTGACGGCAACGATCGAACCGTTTGAAATGATATTGTCGGAAGCCTTGGTGTTGGAGCTACGCTTATCGTTCACGCGCTTTAGGCCTTTGCTGACGAGAACGTCCGTCCCCATGGCTTCACAGTAAAAATACTCTCTCCATTGATCGGCCAACACGCCGCTGATTGCGCCGGTGGCTGCGGATAATAAACCCATCGCTCTCACCTCCGTATTTAATACGTTTATTATACCAACGTAGGTTTTGTTTGTCGAGATGAATACACACAATCGAATGCGACGTGCGTGTGAATTGCCTGAAAAGATGAAGTACAGCAAAATGAAGCCGTTGTAAAAAAAACAAGGCATACGGAAAATGACTCGCACGGAAGATGACACATATTTCTAAAGGTGGTATAATACCGCCATCGCGGAAGCGTCCACAACAGAATTTTCCAATTGAGCACCCGATTAAACCCCGTGGTGAAAAGGGAATGAAGCATGGCAAAAAACGACAAGAAGACATTTGTAAAAGGCGCGGTTATCCTGGGTATTGCCGGCCTGATCTGTAAAGTTATCGGCGCGTTCTTTCGCATACCGCTCTACAATATGCTCGGAGACGGCATGCAGTATTACGAAGCGGTATACCCGTATTATTCGACGCTGCTCGTCATCAGCTCTGCGGGGTTGCCGACCGCTATTTCGCGTATGGTGGCTGAACGCACAGCGATTGGCGATGTCATAGGTGCAAAGCGCGTTTTTCGCAAGTCACAGTTATTACTCGCGATCATCGGTACAGCGACCGCCGCGCTGATGTATTTCGGTGCGGATTTTCTCGCGCGCTCGACGGTCGGCCCGCTAGCTGCGCCTTCGTTTCGCGTGATGGCTCCAGCGCTGTTGATCGTTTCCTTGATGTGTTCTTATCGCGGATATCTACAAGGACTGCAACAGATGACGGGTACGGCGATGTCTCAGCTCGCCGAGCAAGCGGGGAAACTCGCTCTTGGGTTATACCTCGCCGCGCGATGGATGCCACGCGGGTTGGAATACGGCGCGATGGGCGCAGTCGCCGGCGTCACGATATCAGAGCTTTTAGCGCTGATCGTTGTCGGAGTTTTCTATCTCTTCCGCAAGCGCGATTTTGACCTGAATCAAACCGCGCTCACTGAACCCTCCAGCGATAAGAGCATCATTCGAGGATTGCTCACCATTGCAATCCCCGTCACCATCGGCGCGTCTATCATGCCGATTACGGGAATCTTGGACGCTTCGCTGATTAAGAATACGCTGATGAGTATCGGCTTTAGTGAAGCCGCGGCGTCGATGCGATATGTTGCGTTACGCAGCAATGTCACCAATATCATCAATATGCCAGCGGTACTGACGATTGCGCTTGCGATGAGCCTCGTTCCGGCAATCTCCGCCGCGCGTACCGCAAACGATCAAAAAACAATCCATTCCGTCTCAGCAATGGGTATCAAGTTGGCGATGTTCATCGGCATTCCCTGCGCAGTCGGGTTATTTGCGCTCTCCGCGCCGGTGATCGATTTATTGTATAACATCGACGATCAGCGCCTCGCGATAGCAAGTGCTCTGATGCGAACGTCTGCCATCGGCGTAATCTTCCTTTCTCTTGTACAAACGCTCACCGGAATTTTGCAAGGCACGGGCAAGCAGCATATCCCCGTGATCAACCTCTTCATCGGCGGCGTGGTCAAGGTCGTGCTGATGCTGACGCTGATGCGAAACCCAAATATCGAGATTCAAGGCGCGGCGATCTCCACGACCGCCTGCTATATCGTCGCGGGCATCCTCGACGCAATCTATTTGATTCGTTTTACAAAGCTCAAGCTCAACGTGCTGGATACGTTCATCAAGCCCATTGTTGCGGCGTTGGTGATGGGCGGGGCAGCGTACTTCAGTTATAATTTCATCTATGCGCACATCGCCTCCAACACCATCGCGACCGCGGGCGCGATCTTGATTGGCGCTGGGCTGTATCTTGTCGGCGTGCTTTGGATGCGGATGTTTTCAGAAGAAGATCTGGCGTTTATCCCCGGCGGATCGATCTTAGCGAAACTCCAATTCCGCCATCGCGGATAAGTGTTGCCGAACAAGCATGATTATTTGATTCGCTCTATTCAGAAAGGCATCCATTTATATGATAACCATCGTTATCCTTCCCGCGCCAGCGGCGCTCACAATCGCACAGGAAAATGCGCTGAAAAGCGGATTGCCGATCATCGTGCAAACAAGGCTTCATCCCTCGGCGAAGGTGTTGTTAACCATGAATCTCGACGCGATTTCGATGGATGATCTATTTGAATCCTCAGAAGATTTCGATTCGCTCAACGCCGCTATTGCCGCAAGGCTTTGCGATCAGAAGGACTGCGTATATCTCGCCACCGGCAACATTCAAAACAGCCAGTTTCCCGTTATCCAGCAAGCGGCGCTAGCAAAAAATATTCGCGTCTGTGTTCTTCCGCACCTGAGCGCGGGTGATATGGCGTTTGCAGAACGCGAGTCCGCATTCACGATCTCTGCGCACGATCTGCCGGAGTTGATTGACCCGGAGCAAAACTATGTGGTGGAAGAGATCGATTCTTGCATGGCAGCTGGGGAAACGAAACTGCTGCTAAGCGAATTTTATCCGGACGAATCGATCGTATCTCTCGCGTCGATTCAGGAAGATGGCGAATATGTCGTTCGCGAAATCAAACTATGCGATCTGGATCGTCAAAAATCTTATGACGCAACAACAATTCTCTATGTTGATAAAACGGCATATGAGGCACGTACACGCCACGGATTTGACGACGTGATGCGTCTTGTACGACGCCTGCGTGCTCCAAACGGTTGCCCATGGGATCGCGAACAAACGCATGTATCGTTAAAAAACGCGCTGCTCGAAGAAAGCTATGAGCTCATCGACGCAGTCGATGAGGACGACGATGCGCATATCTGCGAAGAGATGGGGGATGTACTGTTGCAGTTTGCATTGCACGCGGTCATCGCGGAAGAACAAAGCGCGTTTACTGCGCGGGATGCCTGCACAGAACTCGTTGAAAAGTTGATCTACCGCCACCCGCATGTATTCGGAAACATTCGCGTCAGTGGTTCTGACGAAGTGCTGATCAACTGGGATGCGCTCAAAATGTCCCAACGCAAACAAACGTCGCAAACCGAAGTGCTCAAAAGCGTACCAAAAAGCTTTCCCGCGCTATTACGCAGCCGAAAGGTGCAAAAGAAAGCCGCTGATGTCGGATTCGACTGGGAAAATGCAGACCAGGCTTTTTATAAAATCGCCGAGGAGACCGAAGAGCTGCGTCAGGCGATGGAGCAGGGGAGCAACATCGAAGAAGAGATGGGCGATCTGCTCTTTGCGGTCGTCAACGTAGCAAGACTATTAAAGTTAGAACCTGAATTTCTGCTCATGCAGGCGACGGATAAGTTCATCAACCGTTTTGAGAAGATGGAGCATCTTGCAAAAACACGCGGAAATGAACTGAAAGATTTGAGCTTTTCCGAGCAGGATCAACTATGGGATGAAGCCAAAAAGTGCCGAGTTACCGAATAAATTCACAATTTAAGGCTTGCCAACAGGCGTTAAGATTGATACAATGTTCCAGCAACCAAAAATTCATGGAGGTTATTTTACAATGAATAAAACCGATTTGATCGCGGCCGTCGCGGAGAAAAGCGAACTCTCGAAGAAAGATGCAGAAAAGGCAGTTGTCGCATTTCTGAGCTCTATCGAAGAGTCCCTGAAGGCTGGCGACAAGGTTTCCATCGTTGGTTTCGGCACCTTTGAGGCGAAGGTTCGTCCCGCACGCAAAGGCCACAACCCGCAGACCCGCAAGGAGATCGACATTCCCGCGTCCAAGCTGCCCACCTTCAAGGCTGGCAAGGCGCTCAAGGATTCGCTGAACTAAAGAAAATCGTGTTTCTTACGCCGCAAGGAAATTCCCTGCGGCGTTTCTTGTTACAAAAGACAAACCCGTGCAAACGCAAACATTTGCGATTACTATGTTAGCGTTTTTAGGGGATTTGATAAATTTCGCGTAAAAACTTGATTCCGGTCGTGTTTTGCGCGATAATGAACGCAATATTTGGTATAGATGGGAGTTGGTGCAGAATGAAGCAGTTGCAGGATCGAATTCGCGCCGAGGGGCGCGTGCTTCCGGGTAACATTATAAAGGTAGACGGCTTTTTGAACCACCGCGTGGATACGGCGCTGATGCGCGACATGGCGAAGGAATTCAAGAGCCGTTTTGATTTAACGGGATTGACAGCGGTGCTAACGGTGGAAGCGTCCGGTATCGCTTTGGCAACACTCTGCGCGGAAGAGTTCGGCGTTCCGCTCGTGTTCGCGAAAAAAGCGAAGTCCGACAACATCGAAGGCGGCCTTTATAAAAGCGACATCTACTCCTATACCTATAAAAAGCAAGTCACGCTCATCGTCGCTAGTCAGTGGCTCAGCGCGAGCGATAAGGTATTTATCGTTGATGATTTTTTAGCAAACGGCGAAGCGCTGCGCGGCCTGGTTGAAATCGTAGAGGCGGCGGGTGCGGAACTACTCGGCATCGGCGTTGCCATCGAAAAAGGGTTCCAGTCCGGCGGACAGCGCCTGCGTGACGCTGGTGTGCATCTCGAATCCCTCGCCATCATCGAGCGGGCGGATGAAAACGGCGTCGTCTTTCGCGGGGAATAATTTATGAGGGAACGTGTCGTTGTCCTCGACTTTGGCGGTCAATACAACCAGCTCATTGCGCGCCGCGTGCGTGAGGCGGGCGTCTATAGCGAACTCATTCCGCACGATGCGCCGATAGAGCGCATCAAAGGCGACTCAATCAGCGCGATCATTATGACCGGCGGCCCGGACAGCGCCTACGAAGAGGGCGCGAAAGCCTGCGACAACGACGTGTTTTCGCTAGGCGTACCGGTTCTCGGTATTTGCTACGGCATGCAATACATCGCAAAGGTATTCGGCGGCGCAATCGCCTCCGCGCCGATTCGTGAATATGGGCACACGCAGATTCGCTTTACGGATCATCCGCTTTTTGCCGGACTCGGCGGAGTTGTTTGGATGAACCATAACGATTCTGTCACGCGTGCGCCGGAAGGTTTTGCCGCGATTGCGTCAACCGATGCATGCCCCGTTGCGGCGTTTGCAGACGATAAGCGCAAGGTTTACGGCATCCAGTTTCACGCGGAAGTGACGCATACGCAGAACGGGCAAAAGCTCTTTGAAAATTTCCTCAATAGCGTCTGCCACCTTCGCTGTGACTACAGCGCGGCGAACCTCAAAGATGAGTTGATTGCAAGTATCCGCGCACAAGTGGGGGACAAGCGTATCATCGGCGCGTTATCCGGCGGTGTTGATTCATCTGTCGCGAGCGTTTTGGTGCATGAAGCAGTCGGTGATCAGATGACCTGCATCTTCGTCGATCACGGCCTTTTGCGCGAGAATGAAGCCGAGCAGGTCATGCAGGTATATCATGACACGCTTTCGCTCAACATCATCAAGGTGGACGCACGGGAAAGATTTCTATCGAAGCTTGCGGGCATCACCGAACCAGAGCGGAAACGCAAGATCATCGGCGAAGAGTTCATCCGCGTGTTTGAGGAAGAATCCAAAAAACTCGGCGGGGCTGAGTTCCTGCTACAGGGTACGATCTACCCAGACGTGATTGAGAGCGGAACAAGCAGCGCAAGCACGATTAAGAGCCACCACAACGTCGGTGGGCTGCCGAAGGATATCGGCTTCACAGGGCTTGTCGAGCCGCTCAGGATGCTCTTTAAAGACGAGGTGCGTGCGCTGGGCGAGTCACTCGGCATTCCGCATGAGCTCGTCTGGCGGCAGCCGTTCCCGGGTCCGGGGCTCGCGATTCGCGTGTTGGGTGACGTAACCGAAGACAAGCTCGCCATCCTGCGCCGCAGCGATGCGATCTTCCGCGAAGAAGTGAAAACAGCCGGATTGGATCGAGCCATCTGGCAATACTTTACAGTGTTTACAGGCATGCGCACCGTCGGCGTCATGGGCGACCAGCGCACCTACGATTACATCATCGGTGTGCGGGCGGTGACCTCGACGGACGCGATGACGGTGGAGTGGGCGGAGATTCCGTATCCGGTCTTGCGTCGCATCAGCGAGCGAATTATCGGCGAGGTGCCGCATGTGAACCGTGTGGTATACGACATCACCAGCAAACCGCCGGGAACGATTGAGTGGGAGTGAGCGAATTAATTGCCACTCAGATTCTGTACCACGATGCCTGTCTGACAACAATCTCAAGAATGATTTGATATTTATTGAAGAAGAACTAACCATCAAAAGATTGTAGTTAGTTCTTTTTCTATTATGGATCAATTTTGTCTTACCGTTGCAATCGCAAAAAGTTATATTCAAAAATTATTTGCACAGTAGCATTATTGATTACTGAGAATGCACATGAAACAATTGCTATATTGAATCTATGTTAGTACTATAGAGATAGATTTCAAAGTTCAATTTTACTCACGATAAGGAGTATACACAACTATGAGATTACCTCCGTCTTATAAGGGTGCTGAACCGTATGTCTTCGTCAGCTATTCGCACAAAGACAGCGAAGAAGTGTTGAAAGATATATCGTGGATGATCGGTAAGGGTCACAGGGTATGGTATGATGATGGGATTGAGTTTGGGCAGGATTTTCCTACCGAAACAATGAGGGCTATCAAAAAGTGTAAACAATTCATTGTCTATTTAAGCCCGAACTCTATCGAAAGTAAACATGTCAATCGAGAGATTAATTATGCAGTCGAACATGATTTAAAAATCTGCCCAATTATTTTGGTTCATATGTGCTTGTCCGAGCGGCTTGATTTTTTACAGAGAAACTTACAGCAATTCTGTCGGTTTCAGGCTCAGTTTGATAGTTTTGAAAATGGACTTATTGAGGATTGTAACGTAAAATTGAAAAAGGTGACAAATCCAATTGTCACAAATAACGATCCTTTACTGGATGCGCTTGCTACCCTTGGCATAATAGCCGAGCTAGTAGACAAGATACAAGGATCAACTATTACGCGCTACGAGTTAAAACCAATATCAGGCGCCATCATCAGCAGAAAGGAAAAAATAGAAACCGATCTTGCGTTGTGCCTCGGTGTGAAAAGCACGATTATTTACCCCCGCGATGACCGCAAATCAACCATATCGATTGAAGTGCCGAGCAAGAGTAAGTCAATA